>Ga0233431_1000234_pt1 | contig 129405 bp, 137 predicted proteins | sample SI_118_April2016_FD_179867 | JGI IMG/M metagenome (GOLD analysis project Ga0233431, IMG submission 179867) | Seawater microbial communities from Saanich Inlet, British Columbia, Canada - SI_118_April2016_200_MG | ecosystem: Environmental > Aquatic > Marine > Inlet | place: Canada: British... | reverse complement strand
CTAAGAATTTCTTAGATGAAGCTAACCACTTTAATGAAATTTCTCGGATTGAAAATCGCATGATTGAATTAGATAAAGCTATTCGAGAGGTTGTAAATGAACAATCTCAGCGAAAGGTAAAATTTGAAATCGACGAGGGATACTTATTTATTGATAACAACCACACAATTACATTTAGTTTTGCTAGAAACCCGCCATCTTCGTTAGATAGCAGCGGTGTTGCAATATTAGGTAACACAAGTAGGTCTGGGCCTTGCTTTAATTATAATATTACGGGAGACTTAGGCACTGATCGAAGCAGTTGTATTGTAAAGAAGGGTAGAGACATCTCGATTAATTACATTATGTTAAATGATACATCGTCACAAAACTGTTATTCAGTTCAATTTCAAAGTGAAGGAAATGCTGCAGCAGGAAGTGGAATCCACGACATTTTGCTAACTTACGCACATACAAACACCACAACAGAATGTAATTCTAATTATATCCAAGTAATTAATGTTGATATTTCCTAGACTTTCAAACCGTAAATGTATGTCTTTTTAACAAAACCTAATTTCTCGTACAACTTCTGAGCTGGCTTATTTGGGCCATCAACAGATATGTCAATAAATTTTACTTTTTTTAGCTTAAACCATGCTTTCATTTTCTTAACCATTACAGTTGCATAGCCTTTGCCACGATATGCCTTAAGAATATATAGCGAATCTAAATGACCCACATTTCCTTTCTCTGGCTGTCCATTGGTATAACCAACAACCTTTCCGTCAACTTCTAATACATACCACATATGTGTTAACTCTTCATCGTTCTTACCAACCATGCCTGCGAACCATTCAGCATGATCTTTAACCGAATACTTCCGAGCAATACTTGGTTTCTGCGCAAAAATAGTTTGCTTTTTGTTCTTATGTAACTCATACATAGCTTCTTCTAAGGCAGTACTCATCGCTCTTACTTGTTCAGCGTCTTTAGCCTCAGCACGTCTTATTTTATACATATTATCTAATGAATTTACTGTATTATATAATTTATTATAACTTCGACCTCAAACGAGTAGTATGCGAGTTTCTGAAGCTAAATCTAAGATGCATGCTAAACTTCTTTCTAGCCTTGAGTTTGAAGAATTTCGTCCATGTCAGGCCAAATCAATTAAAGCAGGTTTACTTGAACGTAAAAATCTACTTGTCTGTACGCCCACTGCTTCGGGAAAAACACTGGTTGCAGAGATGGGTGCGATTAATGCAATTCTTGAAAAGAAAGGAAAAGCTGTGTACATTGTTCCATTAAAAAGTCTGGCAACTGAAAAGTATCAAGAGTTTAAAGAAAAATATGAGCCATTAGGCGTTAGTGTTGCAATGTCCATTGGCGACTTGGATTCCGCAGATCCTTGGTTGGAACGGTATGATCTTATTATTGCAACTGCGGAAAAACTAGATTCGATTCTACGTCACCAAGCAAAGTGGATCAAAGATATTTCAACCGTTGTTGTTGACGAAGTTCACCTACTCAACTCTCGCTCAAGAGGGCCGACACTTGAAATTCTCATCACACTTCTTCGTAGAGTTGTACCTAAAATGCAACTTATCTCGCTTTCTGCAACTGTGGGGAATCCTAAAGATCTGGCTAAATGGATGAAAGCTGAACTAATTCAAGATGATTGGCGACCAGTTACACTGTCACAAGGCACATTTTTTAATGAATTTGTTGATTTTCATGGAAAAAGACCCAATTTAAAGATAGTATCTGACATATCAGACCCTACCCTCCAGCTTGCAATTGATACTATAAAGCAGGGACAACAAGCACTAATATTCTGTCCAACCAAGAACATTGCAGAGTCCTCCGCACAAAAAATCGCTGCACTGCTCAAAATTGATGCCGAATTAAAAAAAACAAGTGAAAAAGTAGAAAAAGCAATACAAAGACCTACAAAGCAATGTAAAAAACTCGCCGAAGTCTTTGCTAAAGGGATTGCATTCCATCATGCGGGTTTAGTTGCAAAACAAAAGTCCATTGTAGAAGATCACTTCCGCAATAAAAAAATTAAAATTATCTGCTGTACACCTACGCTGGCCATGGGTATAAACATGCCTGCGGATCGCACAATTATGCGTTCATTAAAACGCTTTGATGGTCGTGGCGCTAACTGGATACCGGTTTTAGAATATCACCAAATGACTGGACGCGCAGGTAGGCCCGGTCGTGGCGTTAAAGAAGGATTTGCAATAACAATTGCACCAACTGAAAAAGATAAAGAATATATTTATGAAAATTACATCCTTGGCAAGCCAGAAAATATTGAATCGAAATTAGCTGTTGATCCAGTCTTACGAACATACATGCTGAGTTTGATTGCATCAGGTTTTGTACAGACAAAAGAAGAGCTACAGGAATTCTTTAGAGAGACATTCTATGGCTTTCAGTATGGTAGTGATTGGGGGTTTGAGTTAAAGCTTGATGACATGTTAGAACTTCTAGATAAATATGATTTTATTAAAATATTGGGAGATAAACTAAGACCAACAAAGGTTGGAAAACGAATCTCTGAGCTTTATCTTGATCCAATGGATGCGTGGAATATGATTACAGGTCTGAAACGTAATGTAAATAAAAATGAGTTTTCAATGGTTCACCTTGTCTCAAGTTCTGCAGAGATGTATCCTCGACTAACTGCTCGCAAATCAGATGGTGCAATGATTGATGATGCAATTGTAACACACAAAGATCAAATAATTACAAATATTCCCAAAGAATGGGACTGGGGCTATCGCAGCTTCCTAGAAGCGATAAAGACCGCGCTACTGTTTATGGATTGGATGAGCGAACACAGTGAAGAATATCTACTTGAGACCTACAATGTTAGGCCAGGAGAGATTCGCTCAAAACTAATGACTGCAGACTGGTTACTTTATGCCTGTTCTGAGATCGCACATATCTTAGATATGGAAGACATGCGCAGTCTTTCTAACAAAACTCGTTTGCGAGTAAAGCATGGAATTCGTGAAGAACTTCTAGCATTGATTCGCCTACGTGGAATCGGTCGCTATCGAGCGCGTCTACTATGGAATGCTGGCTGGAAAAAACCATCAGACATAAAGAAATCATCTCCGCAAAAGCTAGCCATGATCCTACACTCTGTAAAAATTGGTGACAGTGTCTGGAATCAACTATCCGATATTAAGAAAGAGAAACACCCTGATCGAGATCTGGATGTGGACTTAGATGAATTCTAAACATTTCTACAAAAAACTAAATATGCCGTATGTGAAATAGATCCCATCTTTTCTTTAAGTTTGCTTCCTTTGAGGGTCCACTCTCGCTCAATTACTTCGATTGCTCTCTCGAAAAACAAGCCTTGCTCTTTTGCAAATGCAATAAATTCGTCTGCTTGCTCCAGATGCGGAACATATGCAACTACATATCCGCCAGCTTTGAGTGCTTTTGGGATGTTTGGAACCTTTGTCGGAGTTAGAAGATCTAATGTAATTAGGTCGAGCTTTCGCTCTTTGATGCCTTTTGTTATGTCTGCGTTTTTTAGCTTGATGTTTTTCAGACCTAAGAACTTGAAGTTTTCTTTAGCAATATCGTGAAAGTCTTTTCGCTTTTCATACGAAGTTACAGATCCAGTTGGACCAACATAGTTTGCTAGAAATGAAGATAACCAACCACTACCGGCTCCCGCATCAACAACCTTTGCTCCGGGTTGCAGGCTAGTATGTGCAACAATTGATGCAGCGTCCTTTGGAAGAACTACTTGTGGTCCTCGCTTGCACTGCAAAAGAAGATCGATAAAGTTAGCTTCAGTCTGAACATAATCAGTTCCCATGTGACTTTTTATTGGGCCATCTTTCTTAGCTACCTTAATCACACCATGCTGTGTGTGTAGCTCTTTCTCTTCTTTCTTCAGCAAGAACTTCTTTCCCTTTGGATCAATAATTATTTTCATTTTTTCTTTGGTTTGATAGCTAAAACATACCCGAAATTATTGTGGATCGCATACATTAGATCATCTGGAGTTACTTTAGCAACATCATCATGATAACTATTACTATCGTTGATTATAAAATTCTTGCCATCAAAACCTCGTAGAACTACAAAATGTTTATCTGCACGACGATTATCCCAAATAGCGTCGGTTTGAACTGCAAGAATAACGGGGTTCTTATTTGCAAGATATTGAAGAAGGTCTTCCTTCGTTACAATTTTTATCTGTAGACGACCACCTGGTTTAATAAAATTTCTAATTAAATTAACTTCGTCCTCTCGCCATTTAAAATCTAAAGGGATTTTATTAACATATGCAAGTTGTTTGATTTTATTCGTAACGTGTATTATATCTTTAGTGTAAAGTTGTCGATTATACGTAATTACTTCTACATCATACCCTTGTTGTAACGCAAACAAAGCTAATCCCATAGCATAGTAACCTGGGCGTTTATGTTTAGGTAAAATATGTCTAAGTTGTTTATTAATCGCACGAATAATTGCTAAATTTGATTTGAAGAGAGTTCCATAATGCGCCATAACCATACGCATAGCAACATATCCACAATAGGGTTTATCTTTACCTTGTTTATATATCGGAACATCAAGATTAACTTTCATAAAATAAGTAAAGAAGTAAGTTTTAAGGGTTTTCTGTTGGATCAAAAACCTCTACGTCCCATAAATATTTGGCAAATAATTTTTCTTTTGCTGCTCGAACAGGTTCGTTAGCAAGAATATACACTCGCGTTACTTTGTATTGTGGCATAAACTGCCACCAATCCTCACAATCATATGGCAGAAAACTTGGATTCGTTGCAACTCTTGCAGCAGCAAGTCCTAAATAGTCGAACAAGATTTTATGAATAATAACTGACCGTTCTGAATAATTATGAGGATTTTTTTCAGGAGATCTTGAGCTAGCAAGTCTATCTTGTAATTCTTGTGGTAATTGTGCCACTCTTTCAACGGGGGGCATTTCATTATCAGGATTTACAATACCAATAACAAGCTCATCATTTTCAACAGCCATATGTGACCATAAATCAACATCATCTTGTGTAATTTCTTGGTATCTACGATTGGTATATCCAATTGTACTGGATTCAGTTCCCATATTATTACTTGAAGATAAAACTTAAAAATCTATTGATTCTCGAAAACATAGGTGCAAACTCCCGCAGACCAGGCAAAAGGATGTTCTGATTTGTAGAAAAAGCGATCAACTGGCTCTCCAGATGGCTCATAGACCTCATATACCTCACCATATTCTTCAATACCTGCTTTGATTTCAGCTAGCTCAGAATCAGCTCTTTCAGTATGTCCATTATCGTCAAGTGCCTGTGCATATAGACAAGATACCCATAACCAACGCATATCTGAATGATAATCTGAAATTCCTGCAATAATATTAATTGGAGAGATTAGCCGAGATTTATACTTAGGATAGGTTGTCTGAACACCAAATCCCTCATATATCTTCTCTTGCTCAGCATAGGCAAGAATGCTATCTGCTTGCCTATCATCTGCAACACCCCAAAGAATTGCTAACATGTTTCCCTCAGTTGAAAAATAAGTATATTTAGTATCTTCAGTTATCCAATCAGCGTAATATCCTTGCTCTAGCCAGAATCGTTCATTAATTCTTTTGTGAACTAGGCGCGCCCAAAGATCGTAAACCTCTGCTTCAGCAGGTCGGTTTGAAATAGCTGCCAGATTTGATGCAGATTTAAGTGAACGATAGAAACAGACATTAGTATACAAGACCTCGCCATTCTTTTTGACAGAATCAGTCCAGCCAGCATAATCTCCTTCATTAATCAAAAAATTATATTTATCGTCTTTGTCAGCCAGCCAGCTAATTGCGTTCTCAAAGCTCTCAAAATTATCTTGGGCAAATTGCGTGTCTCCAGATTTGACAACATAATCTTCTGCTGCAATCACAAACAGACAATTTTGGTCTCGTGGATTTGAAAATAGCTTGTCTTGCTCATATCTTGGCCGCTCTACCTGATCAATATCCAGTCCCAACATTTTCAAAGTAATGTCATAATCGCCGACCCGCATTGGAATTTGACCTTTTGAATTCTGATATTTAATAAAAAGAGTTAATTGTTTCTTAGATATGTCATAATCACCAATTGCATTTGAACCAAGCGTAGCGAAAAGAGCATCTCTTGCCCAGTAATCTGAAAACTGGTTTGGTCCTGCATAGATACCATTCTCACGGTAAAGTGATTTTAGATCATGTTTAGCAATGTCCTCAGCACTATGCTCGGCTAAACCAATTGGCAATATTAATAGTACAAAAATACAAACAACTAGTTTTTGCATGATATTATTGAAGAGCGGAAGGTTTAAAACTTTTGACATAATTTTAAGGGCATACAGCAAAGGTTTTGCTGTCTATTTAATCCTGTTAAATGCAGGAAAGGGAGTAAATATGACTGACTGGATTGCTAAAATCTATGAGAAAAACTACAAAAAAATGTTAATCATCCCTATTGTAATTTTTCTTTGCGGTCTATTGGTTTTAGGATTCTGGAAAGTAGATACTGGTGAATATGTCAGTAAAGATATAACACTAACTGGCGGATTAATGATCACAGTAGAGACTTCTCAAGATATTGATATCAATCAGGTTCAAGAAGATATTGCAGATACGCTAGATCTTAGCACGCGAGTTAAAGAATTAAAAAGCTATGGTAGTGCTGGGCGAATCGGTTATACTTTTGAGGTTGAAAAAACATCGGACCTCGATGCAGTTAAGCAAGCCATAACTACTTCTACAGGTATCGAACTTGTTGAGGGTGAATATGCTATTGAAGAGACCAGCTCATCACTAAGTCAGTCTTTCTGGAACAATACTGTTCGAGCAATCTTCCTAGCATTCTTCTTTATGGCTGCAGTTATCTTCATATATTTCAGAAAACTTGTTCCAAGTGGGGCAATAGTACTTGCAGCAGTTTCAGATTTTGTCTGTACATTAGCGGTAATCAACCTAATCGGAATTAAGTTATCAACCGCAAGTGTTGCAGCACTTTTGATGTTAATTGGTTATTCTGTCGACTCTAATATTTTACTCTCTGTGCGTGCAATTAAACGCCATGAGGGAACTGTCGCAGAAAGAATTGCAGAAGCACTTAAGACTGGTATGACTATGACGGGAACAACCTTTGTTGTTCTGGCAGTTATATATATTATTACTCCTTCAAAGATCCTTCAACAGATTGCATTGGTCTTGAGCTTCGGCCTTGTATTTGACTTCATAAATACATGGATACAGAATGCCGGAATACTAAGTTGGTGGTTAAATAAAAAATGAGCAAGTTAAAACGGATATTATTTGATTGGCGAGTAATGCTATTAATATTATTCTTACTTATGTCCATATGGACGATAAACCCAAAACTTTCAACGTCAGGTGTGCTAATTAATAATATCGCAGATAACAGCACTGCTGAAATCAATGGATTAAGTGTTGGTGAGATCGTAACTGAAATTAATAATCAAAAAGTTTTAGGTGTAAATGATTATGCTGAAATTGTAAACAGCTTAAGCACAGGGAGTATTGCTTCGATTAAAACTAATGAAGATACATATAAAGTTGTTGTGGAAGATAATGGGCTCGGCATAACACCAAAAGAGGTTCCAACTTCAAATCTTAAGAAAGGTCTGGATTTAATTGGAGGGGCTAGAGTTGTTCTTACGCCTGAAGGCGAGATCAGTCAGGAACAGCTAGACGATGCTACTAGCATTATATCTGAACGACTTAATACATATGGATTAACCGATGTTGCTATTAGTCAGGCAAGCGGCATAGATGGGGAAAAATACATAATTATTGAGTTAGCAGGTGCAACTCGGGAAGATGTTGAAGATCTTGTCGGAACACAAGGAAAGTTTGAGGCGAAGATCGGTGACGATGTTGTCTTTGTAGGTGGTTCTGATATCAAACAAGTATGTAGATCAACAGAATGTGCTGGCATAGATCTAAGAACTTGTGGACAGACACAAGATAGTGAATGGGGGTGTAGATTTAGCTTCCGAGTAGATGTATCACAAGAAAGTGCACAAAGACACTCAGACATAACAAATCAATTAACTATTATTAATGAAAATGGGCAGAATTATCTAAGTAAGAAACTCGATCTTTACTTAGACGATTCGTTATTTGACAGCCTATATATTTCATCAGATTTACAGGGCAAGGTTTCAACTAGCTTTGTTATTCAAGGATCTGGAACCGGTCAGACAAAAGAGGCTGCAATAAACAACGGGCTAGGCAACATGAAACGATTCCAGACGCTTTTGATTACAGGTTCACTTCCAGTTAAGTTAAACATTGAGAAGGTAGATATTGTATCGCCAACACTTGGAGAGAAATTCTTTTCATCAGCATTACTTGCGCTAGGTGCTGCAGTTGTTGCAGTAGGGATTGTTATATTTATAAGATACCGTAAACTAAAAATTGCCATTCCGATATTTATCACAGGCATAAGTGAGATAATAATCATTCTAGGTTTTGCTGCATTAATTAGGTGGAACCTTGATTTAGCAGCTATTGCAGGTATCTTGGCGGCGGTCGGAACTGGTGTGGATCATCAGATCGTTATTACTGACGAAGTCTTACGTGGCGATACTGCAAGTGGTAACTGGAAAAAGAAACTTAGCCAAGCGTTCTTTATTATTATGGCTGCATACTTTACAACAGTTGTTGCAATGGGTCCGCTATTAGTTATGGGTGCAGGAATGCTTAAGGGATTTGCAATAACCACTATCACAGGTGTATCCATCGGCGTATTTATCACCAGACCTGCCTTTGCTAAGATCATCGAAGTTCTACTAAAAGACTAAGAAAGCATTATATAATTCTCTAGCATCATTAGTATATGGTCCTTGAATCACTAATTCCAGTAAGACTTGCTGAGAAACGTCCCATTGAGATGTTTCCACTGGCTTTTTTGTATGCAAGTCTGGCGATTTTTGTTGCTCTCTGGATCTTTCCAAATCATGCTAGTCTAACTACCGTATTCTTTACAGTTATGGCGTTGCTGCCACTCATGGTCTCATTAATGCGTTTTGAAGAAGAAAGTATATTTGTGCAAAGCAAAGACGCGGATACTGATCACAAAAGAGCTATGCCTTTTTTTGTATGGATGTTCTTAGGAATGGTTGTAGCATTCTCATTATGGTTTATTGTATTCCCGCAAGAGCTTGTAAGCAGCCTATTTAGTGTTCAGATACAGACAATACAATCAATAAATAGCAATATCAATCAAGTTACTGCAAATACTATCAGCGCAAGTACGTATTTTTCAGCAGTTTTAATTAATAATCTCAAAGTACTATTATTCGTATTACTCTTCTCATTTATCTATGGCGCTGGTGCAATCTTTATCTTAACATGGAATGCAAGTGTGGTTTCTGTTGCGATTGGCAATTCTGCGCGAAACGTTATTGCAAGATATGCTGCCACTGCGGGATTAACGGGCATGCCTGCGTATTTTGCAGCATTTTCATTAGGAATTCTACGATATATGATACACGGCATACCTGAAATTGGTGCATATTTTGTAGGTGGGCTTGCTGGAGGAATGATTTCAGTAGCAGTTCTACGGCATGAGTTTTTCGATGTACGTTTTAAGCAAGTTCTATATGATTCATCCCACTTAGTTCTACTTGCGATCGGACTTCTACTGCTCGCAGGAGTATTAGAAACGTTTGTAAGCCCAATGGTACCTGTATAAGGGCCTCAAATTACATCAGTCTTTCAAACTTAGTGCGAAAGTTCTAACTGAACGAAGTTCAGTGGAACCACGCTGAAATTACATTTCAGCTCGGTTTGATCATCGCTTTGCTACTCAAAACCCGTAACGATCGTCGCAAAAGTAAACCTAACGACTCTTTTTGCATAATTCTTTTATAGTTATTGTATACAACTTTTAGATGGATGATGCTAGCAAGAAACGTGAGCAACTTGTTGGAAAACTTCGGAGTATATTAAAAGACTCGTCCGAAGGTCCAGAGATACCCATAGACCAAGAGAAACTGCTAGGATTTCTAAAGAGCAGAAATGCTTATTGGATATTGCTTATACCCATATTGATTCTTTCCATATATGTAAGAACACGTAACCTTGTAAATCTTGGTGGAAAGTACATGCTAGGATTAGATCCATATGCTTTCTTTAGATATGCGCAAGAAGTTCTACAGACAGGTACTATTCAAGCACACGATGTAATGAGATATGTACCATTAGGATATACTTTGCGAATGGACTATAAATTCATGGGGTACTTTTTAGCATATACTTACAAAATAATACATTTCATATCGCCATCAACCACCCAGATGGAATGGCATATTATATACCCACCAATTGCAACATTACTAAGTTTTATTTTCCTATTCTTATTTGTAAGAAAGATTTTCGATTCACGAGTAGCTCTACTATCCGTAGCATTTCTAGCAGTTATACCAACATATATCTATCGAACAGGTGCGGGTTTTGCAGATCATGAGGCACTCGCTATGTTGTTCATGTTTGCAGCATTGTGGCAATTTAGTCTTATGTGGACAGCAAACAATCGTTCTAAGACATTACTATATGGTGCAATTACCGGTCTATTATCTACTGCAATGTATTTTACATGGCCAGGTGGATACCGTTTCTTAATTGTCTCACTTGCAAGTCTAGGTATATTAGTAACTGTCTTCAACAAAGTAAATAAAAACCAAGTATTAGGTTATCTAACTTGGTTTATATCATTTATACTATTCAGCGCAATTGGATTGCGGAATATTAGTTTCTTAAAAGAACTTGAGAATTTAATGCTACTGTTTGCAGTAGTGTTTATTGTTGCAAATCAACTTAAGTTTGTTAGAGGTTTTGCTGAAACTATCTCAAAAGCACTTCCTTACAAAATACCTGCTGAAATTATCCTATTAATTACAATTGCGCTTGTTGGTATCATTATTGGTTGGATTACAGGTATTGCAGACCCTGCAGTTATTATTGGTCGATTACTGCATCCAGGTGGAACAAGTAGATTTGCATTTACAGTTTCTGAGAACCAGCAGCCCTACTTTATTGGTGGAAATGGGTGGTGGTCTGGAATTGGATGGACTTTCTTGCTAGCATTTATTGGATCGATATACATGGTTATCAAGATGTTTAAGTCAATTAAAGTCGGTCTTGCAACTGCCGCCAGTTACAGCATATTTTTCATAATTTTTATCTTTGGAAGATTTTCGCCAGATGCTAAATATAATTCCATTGCAGCATTCTCATCACAAACATATCTTATCTGGTTTGGTATGTTCTTAGCAACGTTGTTTGGTCTGTATATACATCAATATAACAAAGATAAAGACAAAGCACAAGACCTATTCAACATACCTTGGGAGCTATTATTGATCTTCGTGTGGTTCTTATTTACTGCAATCATTGCTCGGGGTGCAGTAAGAACAATCTTTTCATTTGCACCAGCAGTTGCTATTGTTGCAGCATATGTTACAGTAAATCTAGCTCAGGACTTATATCGTCGAGAAAGTCTTGAAAAAACACTGGGATTAATATTAATATTATTTGCACTATTTTGCTTTTATGCAAATGGCATTCAAGCAGCACAGGTAAACGCAGGATCAGGTTCAGGCCTACCTGGACAATGGGAACAATCAATGCATTGGATAAGAGACAATACTGCAGAAGATGCGGTTGTTGCTCACTGGTGGGATTATGGTTATTGGACACAGACTGTTGGTGAACGAGCCACAGTTGTTGATGGTGGAAATGCTATGGCTTGGGATCATGGAATGGGACGTTATGGTCTAACCCATAATAATCTACAAGAATCCTTTGAATACTTTAAGACGCACGAAGTAACACATTTACTAATCTCTGAAGAAGAAATTTCAAAGTATCATGCTTTCGCTACAATTGGTTCTGATGAAAATTTTGATAGAAAAAGCACATTTGGAATCTTTGCGCTAAACCGTGAAAATGAGATCAGAGATGGTGCAGAATTAATCTATCAAGGCGGTTGGGGCTTAGATCAAGACTTAGTTGTTGATATGAAAGTGCTTCCTGAAGGAACACCTTTAGGTGCGATATCCATTGTAAATAAGGCTTCCACTTTCGAAGCACCTATTGCGCACTTCTTCCCAAATGGACAACAAATATCCTTAACAACAGATTGTTTAGTAGTTAATAATCAACGAATTAATTTCGACAATGCAGATATTGAAGCATGTGTAGTTTTACTTCCATACTTTATGGACAGTGAAAATGCTAATCCAATTGGAACTGCTTTCTTTTTATCTTCAAAGGTTCGGGACGGTAATCTTGCTAGATTGTTTGTTTACGATGAAGTAATTCCTGGCTTTAACAAGGTCTATGATGATGAAACGCCTCTCGGCATGTTCCAAGGACGAATTATTGGTCCAATTAAGATCTGGGAGATTCAGTATCCTGCTGGAACTCAGACAGATGATAAATACTTAGAAAAGAGTATTTACGGTTAAACTAGGAGTAAGTTAAAGTGATAAGAACGATATTGTTTGTAACTATTGTAAGTTTTCTAGCTAGTGCACTTTCTGCACCGACGATTATCAAATATCTTAAGTCCATTGGGATCAGTGCTATAGACATTCATAAATTAGATAAGAAAATCGTCACTCGAAGTGCTGGCTGGATCCCATTAGTTGGAACTCTTGCGGCATTACTCGGATTGGTTTTTATTCATACATTTATCTACCAACAAAATACTCTTCAGATTGTATTGTTTGGCGCAATCACAACTTTACTAATTGTAACTTTTGCAGGTTTCTTAGATGATCTTCCAACTCGAAAAGATAAAGCAGCTTACAAAAAAGATGAAACTGAATATCGATTAAAGCAATGGCAAAAACCCTTGCTTGTTCTGCCAGCAGTTATACCGCTGATGGTAATTAAGGCAGGTAATTCTGTAATGAACATTCCATTTATTGGTGATATAAATTTTGGAATAATCTATCCACTAGTGTTGGTTCCAATTGGAATTTTTGGCGCTGCAAACATGGTAAATAATCTAGAGGGGCTTAATGGTCTTAGCTCGGGAATGGGTCTAATCTGGTCCCTAATGCTCGGCATTTATTCATTTGTTTATGGAAGCTACCTTGGTGCAATTCTATCTTTCTCAATCTTTGGTGGTTTGCTAGCCCTTTGGAAGTTCCACAAAACACCTGCAAAAATACTTGCAGGAGATTCTCTGACCTATTTCCTAGGTACGGCACTTGCATGTATTGCAATTTTAGGTAACATTGAAAAAGCAGTTGTTATCTGTTCCATTCCATTCTTTATTGAGTGGGCCTTAAAGCTACGTGGCAAGTTACAAAAAGAGACTTTGGGTTTTGTTGATAAAAAAGGTAAAATTCATTCAAAATATGATAAGATTTACTCCCTCCCACATATCTGGATGCGAACTGGGCGATTTACTGAAAAACAAATCGTTAGTCAATTAATGTTGGTTGAGTTAGCTTTCGCACTTTTAATTTGGTTTGTATGATGAAAACTTTTGCAATACTTCCTGCATATAATGAAGGTAAACATGTTAGAAAAACAGCTTTAGATGTAGTAAAACAGGTTGATCAAGTAATTGTGGTGGATGACGGATCTAAAGATGATACATTTGAGCAAGCAAAGAAAGCAAAAGCCATAGTTCTAAAACACATTGTAAACATGGGTAAGGGTGTTGCGATGAAGACGGGCATTGAATATGCTCTTCAGAAAGGTGCAGATACAATTGTGCTTATTGATTCAGATGGACAACATGCTCCTTCAGAGATTCCTCGCTTGATCAAACTATTACAGACTAAAAATGTTGATATGGTCATTGGAACGCGCCAGATGCCTGCCAATACGCCCGAGGTATTTAGATTAGGTAACTGGGGATTAAATCAAATATTCAGAGTTTTCTTTGGTGAAAAAATTGATGATACTCAGAATGGTTTTCGAGTCTTTAAAGCCAAAGTCTATCCAAAGATTAGATGGAAATCACATGGATATTTTGTTGAGACTGAAATGATCATTAATATGTTAAAAAATAAGGTAAGACATATTGAAACACCCGTCCAGACATTCTATCATGATGCGCACAAAGGCACAACTGTATTGGTGGGTATAGGATTCTTTTTAAAAATGCTTGAGGTAAAGATAGGATGGCACTAATCGAAGATTCGCTGATTTTAGTGGAAAGGGAGAAATAACTAAAATGGCATTAGACTTTCTGTTTATACAAATTTTAGGTATCGCATATGCTGCAGGAATGCTGTACTTTGCATATTCAGGTTGGCGTAGACATGAACTAACTCGCGGCGATTTTTACATATGGTCTCTTGCATGGGTAGGATTCATATTTGCACTAATTTTTACAGATATATTAGAAAAATTTAGACAGTTCTTAGGAATTGGTGGTGGTCCACTCCCATTCTTTACCATTGCAGGTTTTATGTTTCTAACCGGTATTGTATTCTATCTATACCAACGTGTTCGGATTAATTCTAGAAAACTTGAGAGAATTGTTCAACGAATTGCCTGGGACAAAATTAAGACTAAATGAACTTGCGTATATCGCCAATCTTTGATTTGCGAGCTCCTGAAATTCAAACGAATTTCCGGATATTATGGCGCCATTCTTCATGGAATAACCACACTAATAGAATCATTGCGTCAATTGAAATCATAAGTTGCGTATTAATTCGTTGTACACCAAACGCTGCAGCTTGTGAAAGTGGATAATATGGTGTTGTATCTCCGGCAAATCCATCTAACAAAATATGTGATAGAATACCTATTGCAATAAGAGTTGTTACTAAAAACCAACTATGATGTTTTTTCTTGGCAGGACCTTTACTAAATTGCGTTCCGCTCCATAAAAAGCCGGCTACAACAAATAAAAGTAAAGGTATAAACATCGAATGGGTAATTCTACCATGTCTAAGCATCCGAGGTACTTCAATAGCTAAGAAATTTAGTAAATATGCTAATGCAATATCTATGTCGGGCAAGATCCCACCAAGACCTACAAACAAAACATATCTTCTTGGAATTAATCTGCGGTGCTTGTGCTTTAGAAAGTAATCTCGAATAAAATCAACAATAACTAACGGTATTATCACATGAGTTGTTGCTAGCATAAGGAGTATAGTCCAGAATACTTATATAATTTCCCACAACTTTGGCAACAAAAACCAAGCAGATCCGATCCAAAGTGCAAGTTCAATTAAAACCTCTCGCCAAGAGAGATCATATAAATATCCAAACGGTCTTGTATGAATTGTATAATCATCAAACCCCTTAATATGTGGGTTAAAGATTCTGTGATCTAAAATATAATGTGAGTAATATGCAACACCGATCAGCACTGCAATAAATGGATTAACTACATACATAACAATTAATGTAGTCGTAATTGCTAAAAATCCGTTTTTGTGGTGTATGAACATTCTTCCGCCAGGAAACATATGCCCACAGCAAGCATTGAAGCATCCCTTGATACTAAATTTATGATAGTGTAAGAAATATGCAATTCCATGATCAATATCCACAAACATTGCAATAAATGCTGCAGCTAAAGCCCACCAATAACTCTGTCCGAAATACGTCACTACAGCTAAACCAAAGAATAATCCTGCTGCAAAATGCGTGCTAGGTTGCATTATATTTTTATAGCCTGCGATTAATATATTTTATGTTAAAAATTGATGGATCTTATGGTGAAGGTGGTGGACAGGTTATTCGGACAGCCATTGCACTATCTTGCATAACTAACAAACCAATTAGAATCATCAACATTCGTAAAGGTCGAAGTCAACCGGGCCTAAAAGCACAGCATCGTACTGGAATTAATGCTGCAGCAAAGATCTGTGGGGCAAAAGTACGTGGCAACGAGCTAGGTTCAACCGAACTAGAGTTTGAGCCAGGTAAACATATGCATGGTAAGTTCCAATTCAACGTAGGTACTGCTGGGTCTGTGACATTAGTCTTACAGACTTTGGTGCCCATTGCAGCGTTTGGCAAAGATAACTCAACTTTTGAGATAATTGGTGGAACAGATGTTAAGTTTGCACCGACAATCGACTACTTTATGCACGTTTTTAGTCGCAACATGAAGATCATGGGTTTGGAGATAGCTACCAGTGAGGTTCGAAGAGGGTTCTATCCAAAAGGTGGTGGAAATGTTCGGATCGTAGTATATCCATGGAAACAACGTAAGAAGTTTGATGCGATCTTGCAGAAAAAACTCGAACATATTGATGTGCATTCAATCAGTTCTGAAACCCTTAAGAACAAGAAAGTTGCTGAACGCCAGCTAGCGGGTTTTAAATCAAAGCTAGCAAAATATACAAACAACATATTGGAAGAAAAAATAATTTACGCACCATCTCTAAGCACCGGCACCTCACTACATACACATGCACATTACAAAAACTGCAAGCTGGGAGTTGTGGATATTGGTGAACGAGGTAAGACTGCAGAACAGGTTGGAAAGGAATGTGCTGCAAAACTACTGACTGAAATGAATAGTGGTGCTACGGTAGATCACCGAATGGCTGATCAGATCATACTATTCTTAGCGCTAGGCAAAGGTGGACGTTTCAAAACATCTAGAATATCTGAGCACTTGCGAACTAACTCTTGGGTAATACAACAATTCTTGCCAAAAGTGAGTATCAAAATTAATGAACAAACAAATGTTGTTGAGGTCAAAGTCTAATTACCTAGAGCTTGAGTAAACAGATCTTTGTTATCCTCGGCGTAGAGTAGGAGATTTGCTGCTTGCTCTAGGAAATCTTCAACAGATTTAAATCGGCCTTGCTTGACATAGGTGTCTATCTTTTCTATCAATTCCTTTGGCATAGAAATATCCATATGTTCTTTTTCCATTGTTGTTTAAATATAATTCGCTGTTTTAAAATTCATGTTGCAATATTTAGATTCCAATAGCTAGATTCAAACATACAACTACCCACCTGCACTCGTATAATGTTTCATTGCTTGACGCCATAGTAAAAGACTAAACAACAGATAGCCTCCACCAAATAACAGGGACCGTACAACAATAAAAAAGTTCGCACTACCTGTAAGTGCTGTTGCGGGGTAATAGGATATCAATCCAATTGGAAACAAAAACGTGAAGATGAACAATCCCATTGGTCCGTATATATTAATTGGATATCGTGAAAATCCGATCATACTTTCAACAAAAGATTGTATTGATGATACTCTAACAAAATAAAAATTAAGTGCGGCAATAATTATATTTGTGGAAAACAAGAACATTACTCCACTCAATAAAGTAAGAAGATAAAACAACACATGTGTTGAGGTAATTGTCGCGCCGATCTTAAACATCGCATAAATTACCAAAACACTACCAAAACATAACTCTGAAATACTCCCAACATCAGGGTTTTTTAAAATTAATAATTTAAGCGGTGCAAATGGATGTATCAGCATTGTATCAAATTTTCCCTTACGTATTAATCCTTCTGAAATCCACGTAATTGCTCCCGTAAAATACCAACCCAATCCAGTAAGTATTGTTAACGATCCAATCAAAACATATATTTGGTACAATGTCCATCCAGGGAAAGTCAGATTATTACTATATATTATATACGCTAAAATTGGGCCAAACAAATTAAACACAACTATTCCAATTAAGAAAAATATAAAACTAGATCGATATGTCATCCAATTTGATAGATTTAGTAAAGTTGCTTTCTTATAGATTACCCAAGTATGTTTCAAAGTCATATACCAACTCCCATAAATCGCGCTTTTGCTCGTCCCCATACAAAATAACACACTACGCTGAAGATTAATGTCCAGACAAGTTGTATAAGTAATAACTCCCAGATTTGGTTAAGCATATACTTACCTAGGAATATTTGGATGGGAACAAAGAGCATGTATTGAAATGGCAAGATATAAAAAATCGGTTGTAAGGCTGCTGGAAAAAACGCTAAAGGAATAAGTGCGCCCGAGAAAAAATTACTAATACCATTACGCATTATCGCTAAACCAAATATTTCTTTTACCCAGAAAGCAAGCAAGCCAAATAAAAATATATACATGAAAGTTAACAACATTGCTAACACAACAGATGCTAAAAACAACATGAAATTTATTGGAGATACAGATATCTCAGGTATTAATAAATAACCTAAGATAACCAAAGAAGGAAGGATAAATAAGTTGAAGATTCTAACCCAAATGTGCTTTGCGAAGGTGAGCCAGAAAAAATGCATCGGCTTTATAACTTGTTTTATTAGAGACCCGTCTTTTATTTGTTCTGAAATTCTCTTATCAACATTAGTATTTGTAAAAAGTAAAACAATATGTACTAATAAATAATATACTAACAAGTCTGTTCGTGTAAAACCACGTACTACGTCTACACCACTAGCACTAAAAACTGCGGTCCACACACTATATTCTACTAAAAAAATTAATGGAATGACAATCATCCAAATTACCAGATTTGCACGATATGCTCGCTGTCTAGCCCATTCATATTTACCAATTCGTAAGAATTTCTGTAATATCATTTTTCATATATATCCCGAATGATCTCTTCTATATCCGGTTCAGAGATAATAATGTCTTCAAATGGATACTCGTTTATCAACTTAGTTACAAATGGATCCATCTTACCTTTTAATTCAACTTCAAATTTAAGTTCATAAGGTGTTTTAGAGATAACCTTACATCGAGTAGGCACACGAATAGATACTTTTTCTTCAAACGTTACGGTAATTAACTTTTTGTTACTAACTTTTTTACTCAGGTCTTTGAGTAATCCGTCATAAACAATTGTTCCAGTATTAATTATAATTACTCGTTCACATAATTTTTCAATATCACCCATGTCATGTGTAGTTAGTATAAATGTAGTTCCATCTTCATGGTTTATTTTCTTTATGAAACTATGAAGCTGCTTCTTTGCAACAATATCCATACCAATTGTTGGCTCATCAAGTAAGACTAATTTTGGTTTATGAAGTAATGCGGCTATAACTTCGCAACGCATTCGCTCACCCAGACTTAATCCGCGAGTTGGTCGTTTGTATATTTCTTTTACATCTAACAATTTAACCATTCTAGCAAGTCTGCGATTGAAGGTTTCTTCAGGTATTTCATAAAGTGCCTTAATCAGGTGAAAGGTATCATTCGGTGGCAGGTCCCAATCAAGTTGAGATTTTTGCCCAAATACAACACCAAAGTGTTTTGCATATTCCAATCTATCTTCCCAAGGAGTATATCCCATAACTTCGACCTGTCCCGCTGTTGGATACAAAACACCACATAGAACCTTAATCGCAGTTGACTTTCCAGCACCATTTGGTCCAATAAAACCAACTATCTCGCCTTTCTTAATCTCAAAGTCAATTCCTTTGAGAGCTTGCTTTATCTTGAAATCTCTCTTGAAAAGTGACCCGAGGGATGCTAAAAAACCATCTTCCTTAGAATAGGTCTTAAACTCCTTTGTTAAACCACTAACCTTAATAGCCGTTTCCATAAGTACATATTTTTCAGTGAACTTAAAACAATTGTGGTGCACACTACAGTATAGAAGGTGTTTTATTCAAGTGATGAGTATAAATAATATGAAATGTCCTAAATGTAAATCTGACAAAACAGAGATGGTTATCCTTCCATCCTTAGATTTTCTAATATCCAAGCGAGAGAGCATCAAGAATAAAACAATGAAGAAAATCAAATGTCATGCTTGTGGACATGAAGCTAAACTTTAGAAAGCATTTTTCATTATATCTGACATGTTTTTGATTGGGATAATCTTTATCTTAGCGCGCTGGTCTCTACCTAAAACTACATCTTTTTTATTTGATTCAGGTATTAGCACACGCTTTATGCCTGCTTCTATTGCAGCTTCAACTTTTGCCGTGACACCGCCAACAGGAAGTACCTCTCCACGAACAGAAAGTGAGCCAGTCATCGCTGTATCTTGGCGTATGGGTTTTTTCTTAAGCGCAGAGATAATTGCGGTTGCAACAGCTACAGATGCAGAGTCTCCCTCTAAGCCTTCGTAAGTCTGCAAGAACTGAACATATATGTCAAACTTCTTTAGGTCTGCTTTATATTTATTTTTGATAATTGCTGAAACATTTGTGATCGCCTCTTTTGCGATCTCTCCAAGCTTTCCTGTTGCAGTAAATCGGCGAGTATCATCTTTTGTTGTTGGAGTAACCTCGGCCTCAATTGGCTGTACAATTCCTGAAAAGTGATCATCAGCACCAAGTACTGCTAAACCATTAACTCTACCGATCTCTTTTCCTTTGATTCTAATAACTTCATAATCTTTCTTTCGCTCAATATATTTATCTGCAATTTGTTGTTCTAAGGTTCTTGCAGATTTCTTAGCTTCTGAAACATGTTTTGGTGAAACAAATTTTGCTTTATCTTCAAGTGCACGATCGCCAGCTGCACGAATCAATCCACCTAGGTCTCGTAATTTAATTGTAAGTTTATCTTTCTGTCCTGCTCGCTTTCTTGCTGCCTTAATTATTTCTTCAACTGCAGCTTTTGTAAAATGTGGAATCTTTTTATCTTTAGTTACCTCTTGTGCAACAAATCTTGCGACTAAGTCTTGATTCTTAGGCGTATCTGGCATGGTGTCATTCATATAAACCTCATAACCATAGCCACGAATTCTAGATCTTAAAGCCGGATGCATCTTCTGAACAGTCTCAGTATTTCCTGCGGCAACTAACACAAACGTACATGGAACTGGCTTTGTTCGCACCATAGCACCAGCTGATTTCTCAGATTGACCTGTAATTGAATAATTTCCTTCTTGCAAAGCCGTAAGTAAATCTTGTTGTGTTTTAGGATCCAAGGTTGCAACTTCATCTACAAATAATACGCCACCATTTGCTCGATGAATCATTCCCGCCTCAACTCTTTGGTGTGCAGGAGTTCCTAATCCACCTGATTGAAATGGATCATGTCGAACATCGCCTAAAAGTGCTCCAGCTTTTGCGCCAGTTGCATCAATAAACGGTGCTTGTGCTACATCTGAATTATCTACTAAAAGTTTTGGTTCGACAACGGTGTGCTTTCTTGATCCAAGGTTCATAGAAATTGATAGAGCTACAATAAACATCATTCCAGCAATCAATGATGCTGCAGCCATAATATCTCCATAACTACTTCGAATCCACCATGGAATAAATATAGCAACCATTGCTAGAATAAAGAAAAATATTCGTTGATTCTTCATACCATATGCTGATCGAAGTTTAGCTTTATCATGCAATGCACGTCCTTTTCCTGCAGGATAAGACCGGACAATTGGTTGATTTTCATCTCGAATATTTGGAAAAATAAGTGTATCAGTTAGCTTACTTTTTGGCATAAGCTCTGCAAGTGCCTGGCCAAGCATAGACTTTCCAGTACCGGGCGTACCGATAAGAAGAACATGTCTCTTCTGCATGGCTGCCTTTTTGATAATCTCAACTGCAGAATCTTGTCCAATAATCTGATCAACTACCTTCTTGGGAACGCTGATATCTGCTGTTGTTGTATATTTCATGTATGTTTCTAAATAGGTAGTAATAAAAGAATTTTGATTGTAAAAGAAATAATGTAATTATTCTACTGACTCGCCATAGCTTGGTGCTGCAGCTCTAGCAACAATCATTATGTTTCCAATAGATTTTACCAATTGATGTGGAATAATTACGCCTTTTGCATTTGGCATAGTCTTTGCAAGGAAAGAATCTCGAACAGCTCGAACCTTCCATGCATCAATTCGATTTTTCTTAATTATTGCTTCCTGAACCTCACCAAAAAGATCGCCAGAATCAGTATAAACTTTTAAATCACGTACTTCACTTAAGTTCTTCATTTGTAGCATTTAATATCACCTTTTCAACAATACAATTACACTATACAATAAAAGGATTTCTCTTGCAAAGCCTACTTTTCCGATACCCAATCATCTAAAGTCCCCCGAAGTTTTTCAGGTTCGGCAGATTCTATCACTAAGTCTGCCGCAGGTAAATGTGCGCGCTGAAATTCCACCATTACTTTAGGATTTTCTGCGTAAACACTTTCTAGTTCTTGAGCAATTTTGCACCCACGTAACGTCTCTCCCACTGAAATCATCGGCATCTGTCGTTCCCTAGCCCATTGCAAATAGGTCATTCCAGCACAGAAGGTATCAACCTCCCAACTACCATAATTGCTCCAATCAAGACGTTTAACGCCTCGCGTTCCCAAAATATTTTGTATCTGTTGTGGATCAGACACCATCTGAGATAAAGGAAAATCTTTCTGAACTTCAGAGATATTAACTTGTAATACACCATCAACCGGTTCTGAATTTCGAGCAGTAACTATTATCGTCTGTTTTGGTAGCGTAACCTCTGACTTTCCAGGCGCGACGCCAATATATTTAACCTGACCAAATGCTTTCGGTGCGCGATCTTCATCACAAATCATCACAACAGGTGGAGACATTCTTGAGAAATATGTGACGTTCCATTGTTGAGGTGAAGCAAATTCAGCGTGATATAAAAAATTCTGGTGGAAGGGTGCGTCTACTTTTCTTACAGCATTAATAAAATTATGTTTATGTGGATTTGTGCTTTGATTCCAGCGAGCATCGTTAACAAAAACACCTTGCGTTGTATTTCTAAATTGAGTTACAGCCATATTCATCTTCGTTAGGTTAACTATAAAAATAATTCTGTGGCCTGCTAGCGATTACTGTATTTTTCCGAAATGATAAAGATCTCCTTCTCGGGGATAAATTGGATTGTCTAGATTACGTGCAGAAGAAATATATAATTCATTTTGACCAAAACCAACTATTGGCGTACGTTCCAATGTTGTAGTTTTATCCCATTTACGCCCATGATCGCGTTCATGTCGGTCTTCAAAAAGTAATGAAAGTTTACCATCAACAACATTCAATTGTACATTTTTGAAATCAAAAGGTGTTTCTGTATGTAAAAACCATTGGTTGTAGGGATTCCAATACGCCACCAAACCACGTTTAGTAACTCCGCTATCTGTACGAAACCAGCGCTCAATTGCTTCGCCAATTTCAGTAAGTTCGTCAACCGTTCTTGGTTGAAACTTATCCATCGGTGCGATTTTTCTTACAATAACTTCATTTAAATCTACAGGTTTATCTTTGCTCATACTACTATTAGACAGTAAGTCTTAAAAATTATTCGGTTTAGCTATCGATTCATTAAACTTAAAAGATTGACTTAACACATAGGTCATGGCAATTCAAATACAACCAACTTCAAAGAAGTTTGCTGTCCCTCGATCAAAGATCCAGGTTATTGGAACCTCACATATTGCTAAGCAATCTATTCAGGAAGTTAGTAAGAAGATTCTTGATGAAAAACCTGAAATTGTCTGTGTTGAGCTAGACAAAGCGCGCATTATCGGCCTGTTCCAGAAGCAGCCAAAAAAAGTGAGTTTAGCTGATTTGAAGGCCGGCGGATTTGGATTTCTCTTTATGATTCTTGGGCGTTGGATTCAGAAAAAACTTGGAGCGGAAGTTGGCATCATGCCTGGAGCAGATATGAAAACAGCTGTGCTTGCAGCCAGAAATGTTGGTGCAAAGATCTATGTAATTGACAAACCCATTAATCAAACACTTTACAATCTATCAAAACAGGTTTCCATTTGGGAAAAACTGAAGTTATTCTTCTACATAATTTTTAGTCCACTGTCATCTAAAAACCGTAAGCTTGCAAAGCAATTTGATCTAACAAAAGTTCCTGCGCAAAAACTAATCGATCAGCTAATCTCTGAGATGCGATACAAGTTCCCCCAGCTATTCAAAGTTTTATTAGATGATCGAAACGTCTACATGGCTAATCAGCTAAAGAACATTGCTAAAGCAAATCCAAAAAGTGAGATCATCGCAGTTGTTGGAGCTGGACATGAAAAAGATCTTAAGATGTTACTTAACCCAAAAATTCACGACATATCGACTGCCATGATAAAGAACGCCAAAACAGGCAAATTCCTCTTTCTATACCGAGATAATAAACCCAGCATCCCATACCCAAACACCTGGGTCGGTGTTGGTGGTGGAATAAAAAAAGGAGAGACACCATTACAAGCACTTAAACGTGAGATTGACCATGAGATTGGAGTTAAGGTTTATGACTATAAACTTATAGAAAAACAAAACAACCAAGTTGAAAATTTAGGCGTTACGGGTAAGAAAAAAGCATATATCTACACGGCAAAAACCGACGCTAAATTAAAGGATATTTGTTTAATGGAAGGACCTGTAGCTAAGTATTTCTCACTTAATCAAGCGCTTAGAAAAAGGTTGCACCCAAAAGTAAGAGAATTTATATTAAAATATAGAAAACAACTAGAAGTTGCTTAAATAATATCTTCTTCTGAAATTATTACAAAATCGCCAACAGACATAACTGAGCTAAATGGAACCATTAGTCCACCATCTCTTGATTTCTCAAGGTTTAATCCGCCTGCAAACTCAGTTGGATGATCTAAAAGTAAGTAAATCAATTCGCCAGTTCTAGTCTCAAAGACTAAGTCGCCTACAACACCGAACTTTTTACCGGCTTTTGAGACAATTGTCTTACCAATAATCTCCATTGAATGTTTCTTTTCTTCTGGCATAGTGAATCATACGACTGTTATATTAAATAATTTTCTATCGCTTGGCGAACAATAGAACGCTATCCAAGCTGCGAGTGCAAGCCCTTAATGATTAGAAGAGATAGAACACCCCACTTAAACCAACCCAAAGAGATATCTGAAGATAGAACAAAGATTGCTGCGAGTATGTCAACGATTCCATAGATATGCATTAGGCGGTCACCGAAGGTATTCCCTTGAATAATAATGCTAGTATAATGATGGTTTTCAGCCAGTTAAACCATCCAAAATCTGAAAAGTATAAGATGGCTGCTGCTGCCAAATCTGCTGCGCCATATACCTGAACTAACATGAAAAAGTAGTGACAAACTATATTTTTAAGGCTTTATATTTGGGTCTATAATCACATTTATCTTTGCTTCCTTAAGCATACTGTCGGATAACTCAAATCCATATTTTAATCCGCGCATGTCCGACACTAACGCTCCTTGTGCATCATAGGAATTAGTAACTAGAACTAACTGTAATATACCCGATTCAATGATCGAAGCCGTACAATCTGAACAGGGAAATCGAGTCAGAAATATCGTTGCGTCCTTTACACTAATCCCCTCTCTTGCTGCCAATGAAAGCGCTCTACGCTCCGCATGAATTGCTGGACAAATATGTAGGTCTTCGCCCGCAGAGCTATCGGGGCGAGTGCATTCATCATGTTTTATTCCAGTCGGAGGTCCACTCCAACCAATAATGTATCTACCTGACGGAGTTTTAATCACGGTAGCCACAGCATGCTTCATGCAAGAATCTTCTTTTGCTAGTGCAAAACGCAAGTATTGTTTTATTTTCTCAGCATCATAATCCATCGAATACCCAACTAAAGAGTTCTTTAATAATTTGTAGTGTTTAGTATATTTAATGAAAAAGCTATTGAGTTTAGCTTTGATTTTTAGCTTAGTTGGTCTATTTTCTCTGCTCTTGATTGCAGAATATTTGGAAGTTGAGCAAGTATCTATTGCAGAACTTGAGCAAAGAATTGGTCAAAGAGTGAGTATATCGGGAGAGATTGTTAAAGTTACACAAAAACCCGCAGTTAATTTCTTTGAGCTAGCTGACGCCACGGGGCGATTATCCGTTGTTGCATTCGGTGAGATGACTGAAGTAAATACAAACACAAAAGTGAGTGTTTCAGGTAAGGTTGAATTATACAAAGGTGAATTGGAGGTTATTGCAGATCAGATATGCTTAGCTTGATTATTGCGATTTTGTTTGGGGTATGTATTGGAACACTAACTGGTTTAATCCCAGGCCTTCATACAAATACCATTGCATTGATTGTTGCCGGAGCATCTGCCAATATGCTAATATGGTTCTCACCACTGGAAGTTGCAGCGTTTTTGGTTGCGATGGTTGTTGTTCATTCATTTATGGATTTTATTCCATCGATATTTCTGGGCGCTCCGGAAGATGCAACCGTTCTGAGTGTACTTCCAGGTCATGAGCTTTTAATGAAAGGTCGAGGTTATCGCGCACTCAAACTAACAGTAATTGGTGGAGTTGGCACATTCTTCCTAGGCCTTTTCCTAATTCCACTAATGTTTGCATTATTGAAACGAATTCAATCGTCGTTAGTTAGTGTTTTAGGGTGGATATTGATTGCCTTTGCAGTACTATTCATACTACAAGAAAAAACGCTGAAACAAAAGCTCTGGGCTGCGATCATATTCTTACTATCGGGTACGCTTGGTGTGGTTACATTAAACCACCTTTCAGTTAAGCAACCATTATTCCCATTGTTATCAGGATTATTTGGAATGAGCACACTCTTCATAAGTTTGTTTAATCAAAGTAAGATTCCAAAACAATGGTTGCATGAACGATTGCCAATTATCTCTAAAAAAAGATTACTAGATTATTGGAAGGCTGCGCTGTCTTCATTAATTGTTTCGATCTTACCTGCGATTGGTGCTGCACAGGCAGCAATTATTTCGCGAGCGTTTACAAAATTCAAGGAACGAGAAGATTTTCTAGTCGTATTGGGTGGGATTAATACTGCTGCAGCGCTATTTACACTCACCACATTGTATCTGCTAGGCAAGGCAAGGACGGGCGTAATTGCGGCATTATCCGATATCATTGAGCTCAGTTTTACAGATTATATCGTTCTTGTTTGGGTTTGCTTCTGCGCTATGATTCTTGGTGCTGCACTCACACTTAAGATTGGAAGGTTTACTGCTAAAAACATAACGAAGATTAACTATCACAAAATATCTATTGGCGTTATATGGCTATTAATCATAATGTCGCTTGCTTTTTCAGGTCTGCTAGGTTTGTGGGTGTTCTTTGTAGCAAGTTGTATTGGTCTACTTGCACCACTTGCAGGAGTTAAAAGAATTCATCTTATGGGTGTGTTAGTTGTGCCGGTTGTGTTATATTATTGGTAATCTACAGATTACCAATCCCACAAAGTAATTTGTGTTATAGCTAAAACTTTTTATTAATGGTTATGCTACATATAATATGAACTTTGAAGCATGGGAGCGAGATCTTTCAGAGATTGCTGGAGAACAAGACTTATTCAATAGCCCAGTGCTTACTGGTGGCGCATCAGATCGATTTCGTGTTGGCCGGGCTTATTCTGCAAAATGGTTGCAAGCATTACATCAACATCTACTGGGGAAAGGACTCAAAAACTATCATATTGGTTTCCAGGTAGCTCGCATAGATGACGAAGAAGTACTTTTATCCAGCAAGCTGGCATTTACACTTCAGATGGATCCTACGCCAGCACCATTAGTAAATAAGATTGAGCGAGATAGAATACGTACGCGAGTTGAGGAACAATTTAGAGAACGAGATAGTGAATCTAATCTTCTTCACTTTATGCATATGTACATTGCACCTTTCAATCCAAAAGCTCAGAGGATTGAAGTGAGTGGAGAGATAAGAGTACCCCCAACACCAGGAAGCTTACGAACATACATTATAGCATTAGACGCAGCAGTCGATATTATGGGTTGGATTTTTGAAGGAACCGATCAATTAGATAAATTACGTAACCAAAAAATAGCCGATATCGTTCGCAATGCTGGTGAAGAAATATTTAATTAAAGTGTCTGTAGGAGGCCTTTTTGTTGTTGATTTATGATATGCATGCCTTTTGGAGTTAAGAAATAAAGCTTTGGCTTCTGTCCCATACTTTGTACTAAATTCATAACCCCTAAGGCAGCTAGCTTATCTCGAATAGTTCTACTGGTCTTATTAAGTGAGAATGCTTTCTGTAGCTGAGTTGCAGATACTGCAAACTCTTGTGTGTCTGCCTTACTTTGCTTAAGTAAGAGTAAAAGTTGGAACTTTTCCAAAGGAACTGCACTTTTATTGGAAATCCTATTGGAAATTTCCGATTTCCGATTTCCGTTAGATTCTAAGGTGTTTTCAAGAAGGGTGATGTAACGATCTTTCATTGCGTTAAGCTCTTTTTCTAGATGATCTATTCGCTGTTCAGTTGTTTGTTTTTTTGTCTCGTCGATTTTGTTTTGCAACTCAGCTAATTGTTTTTGTATATCATCAACTTCCATGAGAGTTTATGGTACTAAAACTTTTTATTCATTTCCATTTCCAATAGACTTCCAATTAGTCTTCACTCAGTGAATTCGACCATGTTTGTGTTTTAACCCCCCAATTGCTGATGGAACTGCCCTGAACAAACAACCCCCTTATTTCCGATAGAAAGGGTCATTTCAATTGCGTAATGCGAAAGCTATTGGAAATGGATTTCCGATAGCACGATTATAACGTCTGTTGTCCTGAATTTTCGCTTTTAGAAATAGTTTTTGTCGTTTCGTCATCGGTTTTATTTGGGTCGTAAGTAGCGGGCTTATGACCATAACAGATGTCTTTGAAGTCACAATAGTTACATAAGTAACTCTCCTCACGCTTTGGCTGCTGACCAGTTTTGATTGCATTAGTGAGGATCGTACCTCTTGCCTCTAGATGGGGTAAAACATTACGTAACGGTATCTCAAACGTTTTGATTTTATGCATGCTGAAATACATTATAACGATCTTCTTGACCTTTGCTTTCTGTTCTTCATCCAACATAGAATAGTAAGCCTGTGCCTGCATTATATGCGCATCTTGGGGGGTTTGTGGGATATTTGCAGTTGTCTTAAACTCATATAATCCACCTTTATGTATGGCGTCAACAAAACCGATAACACTAAACGTTCCGAATTTTCGCTCCATAAAAATTTCTATATCTTCTTGAGGCATATCCTTTTGCACAAACTCATGTATTGCAGTTCCTCGATTAAATATCCACATCTTATCCAAAGTATGTGCAACCTCTTCAGTTAGATCATAATAGGTTCTACGTAGACAGCCACCAACCAGACGAGTAACACCATATCGAGGATGATCTCGCTTCTTCTTTTTACGATTTCTACCTGCCAGCAACATTTTAAGAATATATTCGGGATAACACTTACTACATTCAATACACTCTTCAGCATCTTTCTCAGAGCCATCTGGGCAACGAACTTTCACACTAAAACCTCTGTTTTAGTGGGCTGTTCAAAAGTTTTACGTTTTAACATCATGGAATAAGTGAGAGTTTGATTTTTGCTTTAAGATTATTTATACGGTGTGGCAAACAAAAGACTTTTTTAGTAAGTCTCGTTCTATATACTATGGAAAAAGGCGAACTTAAGATGATGATATTAACGGTATTTGTTCTTGGGTTCTGCTTTAGCTATCGAAATCTACTTCTTAACAAAATAGGTGTTGGTGGTTTAATTGTAACCACTGTATTAGTTGCGATATCGGTTGCATTTCACGAGTTTGCACATCGCGAACTAGCACATCGATATGGAACTGAAATCGAATTCAAAACATGGAACTCTCTGCTTTTTGGAGCATTAGCTATAGCAATAGTAACGGACGGGCTATTTGTTTTTGCAGCACTTTGGGTAATTATTATTACTCCAGTGCCACTACTTCGACCACGTCATAAATATCCGCACGTAGGTCCGTGGGAAAGTGCTAAAATTGTAGCAGCAGGCCCGATGGCGAACTTTGCTCTAGCATTAGTTGCAGCAATAATTACATTTAGAACAGGTAGTGCGCTTTGGAATCAACTTATGATTATGAATTTCTGGATAGCTGGTATGAACTTAATTCCATTCTTTAGATTTGTACCTTTAATCTTAATGGGCCAAGGCGGAACCTGGCTTCGAATAGGAAGTAAGATTTGGGCACATACTAAAAACCCTTACATGGAAGGTGAGATGATATTTTTCGGGTCTAGAATGTTTGGTATGTTTTTGCTTATGCTTGTTTCAGTAACCGCACTTATCGTGCTTATCCTACATAAGGTATTTTTGGGTTTATTTGTTGGTCTCCTATTTGGTATAGGTATATGGTTATTTATGGAATATTACATTGAGCCAGGTGCACAGCAATCAGTTCCAGAACGCCTTAAGATCTGGAAGAAACTGTAGAATACGAACTAATTTAAATATAATTTAAATAGTACTTGCATGCGATTCTTAAAAGAAAAATTAAAACTTAGAATCTATCAACAGACTATTTTACATAGTGCTCTTAATCAAAATACGCTTTGCGTAATCCCTACGGGGCTTGGTAAAACATATATTGCAGTTGCTCTAGCCGGCTTATTACTTTCTAAAGGCAAGACTTTGATGTTAGCGCCAACCAAACCATTGGTAAATCAACACCAACGAACTTTTGAAGAATTCTTTGAGGGGGAGAATGAAATTATTGGCGTAACTGGAACAACACCAGCCAAAGACCGAGAAAAAATCTACAAAGATGCGCGAATAATAATCGCTACACCTCAAACAATAAAACACGACATGTTAGCAGATCGAATTGACTTACGTGATTTTAAATTAGTTATTTTTGATGAATCACATCGTGCAACAGGTGATTATGCATATGTATCTATTGCAAAGTTTTACAGCAAAATAACTGGTGGACGAATCTTGGGCCTGACTGCTTCGCCAGGTGCAGATGAAGAACAAATTAAAGATGTATGTGATAACTTACACATTGATAAAATTGAGAACCGGAGTAAGACTCATCCCGAAGTCTCACCATTTGTAAAAAAACTTCTAACAAAATATGAATTTATTGAGCTGCCAAATGAGTTCAAAAAAATAAAACACCAATTAGAACTTGCTGTGAAAGATAGATTAAAAGTTCTTAAACAGATGGGCTTTGTGAAATCTACTGAAACGCGTTCATTTTCAAAAAAAGCACTATTACGTTTACAAGGAAGTCTGCGATCAAGAATCCAAGATGGAGATTTTGATGTTATGCGCGGGCTATCTTTAACAGCGGGGATAATGAAACTAACTCATGCAATTAATCTATTGGAGTCAGAATCACTTTCAGCATTAGATCAATATTTGGATAATATTTGGAACAGTTCAAAGACGACCAATGTCAAGGCCGTTAAAAACATAGTAAATGATTTTCATGTACGTGTTGCATACAGACTAACTAAGGAAGCTATTGAAAAAGGCGTTGAACATCCTAAATTAGAATACTTACGAAAGATATTCAAAAAAGTAATTGAGAAAAAACCGACTGCCAAGATATTAGTATTTACTGAATTTAGAAGCAACATTGAACAGATCATAACAACACTAGATGGATTTTTAGTTGAGAAATTTATTGGCCAAGCAAGTACTGTTGGGAAAGGTATGACTCAAAAACAGCAGATTGAGCGCATCCAGATGTTAAAAAACAATGAAATTAATGGATTGATATGTACCTCTGTTGCAGAAGAAGGGTTAGATATTCCAGCAGTAGATTTAGTCATATTTTATTCTCCAGTTCCAAGTGCAATTAGATCCATACAAAGACGAGGTCGGACTGGTCGACACGAGATCGGTAACCTTCTCGTTCTTGTTGCTAAAGGTACAAAAGATGAAGCATACTTTTGGATAGCTCGACGTAAGGAAGAAGGAATGGATCATGCGATTAAATCAATTTCAAAAGAACTTGTGAATACACCTCAAAAAAAGATTGAAGAGTTTACAAAAAAAGATGAGAACATTATTATATTTGTTGACAATCGTGAAAGGGGTTTCTTGGTTGAAGAACTCCATGAAAAAGGAGTAACAATCAAAATGAAAAACTTGGAAGTTGGGGATTTCATTCTTTCAGATGATGTGGTTGTAGAGAAAAAAGAGGTAAATGATTTTGTTGCAAGCCTGTTAGATCGACGTTTATTTAATCAAGCTATTGAGATGAAACGTAATTTTGACAAACCATTAATTATCATTGAAGGAGATATCCAAGAATTATACTCATCTAGGGCAGTTGATTCAAATGCAATTAGAAGCGCGATGATTTCATTAAGTTTAGATTATGGGATTCCAAGTCTATTTTCAGCGAGTCCAAAAGAGACTTCCGAATTTTTATTTCAGATTGCAAAACGTGAACAGATTGAACGAAATAAATCAGTTTCAATGCGGGGGTCTCGTAGAGATTGGCCAATTGAAAAACAACAGCAATTTCTACTAGAGGGTCTACCATTAGTTGGAGAAAACCTTGCAACAGCACTTCTCAAGAAGTTCAAAAGTCCAAAAGGTGTTGCAAATGCTTCAATAGAAGACCTACAAGAGGTTGAAAAGCTTGGACCTAAGAAAGCTGAATCCATTAGAAAGGTCTTTGATGACGTTTGCTCAGATTAAGATTGTTTTATCTCTTCGTCAATAAGTGGTTCAATATTTTCTTCGACGGCGCTTTCAGCCACCACTCCATTTGATGTATTAATTAATTTATGTAAACTAATAAAAGTACGTTCTATATAAGAAAAAGGTATAACTTCTCTACTGGAAGGTATCTGATCACGTGATGGATAAACATATAATCTAAATTTAAGTTCCTTTCCACTATCTCGAACAATAGCAATACGATATCCACCACCATAATCAAATCGTGGTACGATTGTATCGCTTGGTGAATTAAGTAAGGTATTTATACCATCCATTGTCTCTTTTTTAATTATTTTATAAATATTACTTTCAGGGTAAATTTCTAACGTTTCGTCACTAGGTTCTAATGTATCTCTAACTTTTTCTAAAAATTCGATTATGTTTTGTTCTTCTTCAGCATGAACTACTAATGTTGATAAATATGTGCCCACTATTTGCATGAAGGTTTATGGATTTTATACTTTTTAAGAATTTACTTACAAGAGTAAACTAACTAAAAATCCCAATATAGAACAAAGTGCGATTGGTGGTAATGCGGGAATAGCTCGCTTAACTGGTTGATGAATGAGTAGGTAAAATACAAGTGCGGCTCCAACAATAGATCCAAGTGCAACGGAGATTGCCGAAATAAGACTAACATTTAGCACACTAACTGCAAAAATTAGTGGGAATGCAATATCGCCTGTGCCTAAAAGTAGAAAACCTTGCTTTGGTTTTACTTCATCAGTTCTTGTAAACCAACTCTTTGTAATCGGTATAACTAATGAAAGTAATAACCCTCGATCCATCATACCTGTAAACATTTTTATCATATGTTTTGTCTGATAAACTGCCAAGACATCATAGACTGACAAAATTCCGAGTAAAAACAAAACTGTTGAAAGTGAGATGGAAAGACCTAATTCTGTTGAGATGCCTGATATGGCCAAAATTATAGCAAAATTATGCATTGCAACATATGGTAAAAATATCCAAATAGCTACTATGGAGATTGCAAGTATTGTCGATACTATGTCTGAGAAAAATGCAGAGAATACTGTTTTTGATCCCATAGCAAGTAAGAACACAAAAAGTAATTTGAAACTATGTTTGTTTTTTAGGAATCGCATGGCAAGTAAAATTAAAGATACTGACACGACAAACACAGCTGCAAAATAAAACAAAGGAATTTGTGGGAGTTCAAGTAACTCTGGTTGTGTGTGAATAAGTGTTTTAGCAATAAATATTCCTAAGAACTGTACGATTGCAAATAAGAACAACTCGTAAAAAAGTACTTTTGTCTTGCTCATAGAATATATAAAATTTCTACCATATATAGTTTTAGTCTTTATTAAAATCTAGAACTGTAAATTTCAAGTTACGTAGGTTCAATAAAATTACTTTGCCTGGATCGGGATGGTGTCCGAGTTTTTCTTGAAAGGCCGTCTTTCCCTGAAAACAACTAGCACATACACAAAGAACTCCCTTATATGTACCTAGATCGCTTTTGTGAATGTGTCCTGTAAAAAGCACATCTGGAATTTGATATAAAATCAAAGGGTTCTCTTTCATTGGCAGCAACTCTTGGCCGCCATATGTTGGTGAAAGACATCGACGTTGTAATAAATATTTATGCACCTCACTACCTTTATCATACCCACCTAACAGTCGGAGCGGTTCAATCTCATTAATATAATAATCAAAACTATCTCCATGATACATCAAGACAGTTATTCCAGAGTATTTATTTGAACGATGTAGTCTAATAACTGCGGGATCAGTTACTAACGTTACATTATCAAGATCATATAACTCACCAGCAAGTTCTTTTGGTAACTTTGGTTTTGGCTCTTCTAAACGAACACCTTCATGTGTTCCTGGACAGATTACAACCTGCATGTGTTTTGGGATCTGCTTAATGTAATTAATAAACATATCATATTGTTCGTGAATATCTGACACAACCAATTCTCGATCTTGTTGCGGATAGATACCAACACCATCAACAACATCACCACAAAATAAAACATAACGAATCTTATTTACAATTTCTTTGTGTTTTGTTCCATCAACTTTTCCATTTAACCATGCAATAAAACGTTCGAACTCTTCTTTCAAAAATACATTGGATCCAATATGCGTATCTGCTAAAAACGCAACATAAACATCTTCATCTGCAGTAGGTATTTGCTTCTGAGGTATATCTGGCCAGACAATCTCATTTACAAAAAACACGCCTTTTGCACAACCACCAATAAAACCAAGAACTTCGTCTTTTGTGACAAATGATGCTTTCTTTATTAACTCTTCATTTTTGCTAGATATGATTGCAATAATTGTTCCAGATGGATCTTCCAACTCCATCTTTAAAGTTCCAGTTGGAAGTTTACTGATATCATAAACCATCGCAACAATTGTAGTATTTTTTGCTTGAAGTTGCGGTGCACGTGAGATAGAAACAGCACCTTGCAATTCTGCACGATTCATTAGAAAATTCTTCATTACAGAATACTTTTGCTGGTCTGCTTTATGAAAATCTTTTATGGTTATTTTTTGGGGAGTGTAATTTGGTGCTTGTATAATTTCTACATTAGACGACTTATGTAAAAGATGATCTACTTTCTCCAAAGTAGGTAAAACTCCTTTTTCTAACATTTCTTTTATTTTTTCTTTCATAGTTTATTGAATTTAGAATAACTCGCTCTGCAAAGTTAGCTTTATTCGTTCTAACATATCTGCAGGGATTGTAATGTATATTTCTCGCGTACGACCATATCGTCCCTTAGAAATTAATTTTGCGTTGATTAATCCCAACATATCTAACTCTGAAATCAGATCAGATATTCTTCTTTGAGTTAAAATATTATTACCCGTCTGCTTGCAAACCTCTTTATAGTGTTCAAAAACCTCTCCAGTCTCTGCTACCTCTCCACGCTTTTTTTCTTCCAAAACAAGTAGTATTGCGTGCATAACTATCTGACTCTGCTTTGGTTGAGTTTGAATAATTTCTAAAATTCTAGATTTCTCAATCTTATCTTCAGCCATATCAATATGTTTGCTTTCAATTACTTCACAATTATCTCGCTCTGCTACCTCTCCAGCCACTCGAAGTAAATCTAAAGCACGTCTTGCATCACCATGTTCTCTTGCAGCATATGCTGCACACTTAGCTAAGACTGCGCCCTCAATAGATTCTTCTTTAAATGCTAAAATAGATCTTCGCTCTAAAATATCTTTAAGTTCAAGTGCATTGTAGGGTGGAAATATTAACTCTTCTTCACCTAAACTAGACTTAACTCGTGGATCAATGTCCTCCATAAATCGAACATCATTAGATATGCCAACAAAACCAACCTGTGCTCGCTTTAACTCAGAATTAATTCGCGTAAGTGTATATAATATTTCATCACCTGATTTTTTTACAATTTGATCGATTTCATCTAAAACAATAATTACGGTTTGCTTTTTTGCGTCCAACTTACTTAAAAAAATATTATAAACTTCATCCGTAGGTAATCCTGTCATTGGAACTTCTTCACCAACCTCCCTAGCAAGCTGTGCAATTATACGATACTCTGTATCTGCTACTTTCTTCATTTTACAATTCAAATAAATCGCACGTAACGGAAGATTACGTTCTTCAGCAATTCGACATAATTTAGACATAGTATGTTTCATACAAAGAGTCTTACCTGATCCAGTCTTCCCATAAATGAATAAATTTGATGGTTTATCATTCTTTAAGCAAGGTGCTAAAATCGATGCTAATTGTTTCATCTGAGATGTTCGATGTACAATAATATCTGGAAGGTATCTAACTTGTAAGACCGTTTTATCAATAAATAACGAATCTTTATCTAAAAATTCTTCAAAAAAATCATCTAACTCATCTTTAGCTGAAATAGTACTATCTGAAGTTGGTTCAGGTTTATCTTCTTTTATAAAATCAGTAATCTTTTCATCAGCCATTACCTTCCATTAGAAATCACGCTTATATATATTTATATGCCTAAAAATAGAATTACTTGCAAAGAGTTACGTTCAAAGATCATTACCCTCTCACTCCTTCATTTCCAATGGAACCGCCCATATATATAAATATATTTTAAACTATTATTATATTATTATCTATATTGTAAAGAATCGTATGAAATTAGTACGACGATTTTAAAACGAAAACAACGACGTAACTACGATACAACTTTTTTGAAGAGAAGAGTTTTTTGAAGAGAGAAGTTCTAATGGAAATGAACGGGTCACAGACCTGCGTTCGGTTTTTTAAGAAATTAAAGTTCTCTAACTTTGGCTTCGACCGTTTTATTTATCTTTGGTGTTGCGTTAATACCTAATTGGAAGATAACTTGTTTTGCACCAGAACCCCAACTAAAATCACCCTTAACATCTCTTATCTCTTTCAAGTTAAATATACCCAATTCAACTCCTTTGTTTAGGTGGTAGTATATAGATCGCATAGATACTTTTTTGTCATAGACCTTACAATATTTTTTATATAAATCATAACCATATGCTTCTTTTAAGAAATATAGTAACTCAACCATTTCATCACGTATTTGGCTTTTTGGTTTTCTTCCAAGTTTTTTAGACATACTATCTTTTGATGTGAAAGCATTTAAAGTTTACTTTATTGCCATAGTGTAAATAATTGCGACACTTGTGGAAGTTATATTTGTTTTAAATCCAATTCATCAAATGAATCGATGATCAGGTCTGCTTTAGATAGTTTTTCTCGAGAGAAGTTGGTTGTTATTCCGATAACTTTCATACCCGCACGTTTAGCCGCAGTAATTCCATGTATTGAATCTTCAATAACAATACATTGATTTGGTACAATATTTAATAATTGAGCTACTTTTAGAAATACATCGGGATTTGGTTTAGTTTTAGTTACGGAGTCCGCGGTTACGATGCTTTTGAAGAATTTTTTAAGTTGAAATTTAGTTAAAACTTTCAAAGTAGTTTCTGTATTTTCAGATGTAGCAACAGCTAAAAGATATTTTTTGCTAAGTTTTTGAATTGTTTTATCTACATTATTAATTAATTTAATTTGATCATCAAGTAGCTGTAGATAATTTTTCTTTTTTAGTTCAGCAACAAATGCCGCAGAAGTTTTTAGTTTATATTCCCTAATATAGTGTTCTGCAAAATCTTTGGATGAACTACCATGATTTGTTTCAAAAAAATGACGACCTAATGGAACATTAAATTCCGCTAAGGTTTTTTCCCAAGCAAGTAAGTGAACGTCCCCACTGTCTATAATTACACCATCCATGTCGAAGATAATTGCTTTGATCATCGGTTATTTTAATAAACAATATTCTTAAGACTTGTGGAATTAGACACCCACCTTTAACATATAATACTTGCAATAATTAAACTAAACAATTCTTTAAAACCTCCTAAGGAAGTGCGTACTATGCCTGGAGAAATTGTCTGTTCACCTCGAATTAAGAAGTACTTTGATAGATTAGATTCGGAAACACATGTTGTTCATGATCTTGCAAATGACGCACGAGCAAAGGGATATGATCCTGAAGATAAGGTGGATATATTATTGGCAGAGTCTGTTGGAAAACGTGTGGAGGGAATTATTGCCGCAGTTGAACCACAAATTGTTAACTCTGGTGTTGCAGAAAGGATTACTGAATTAGAAATTAAATATGGATCTGGAGATTGGCGTGTTGGAATGGTTATTGCTTGGGAGGTAACTAATCAACAATTTTTCAAAATGGCTGATGAAGTGCATGCTATTGGCATTGGAATTCGGACAGGTCTTGCATACACAACAAATGGGGTTGTCTCAGCACCATTAGAAGGTTTAGCAGATATTAAATTACGTCCACGTCAGGATGGCAAAGGTAATTATATTTCATTATTTTTCTCAGGTCCAATTAGAGGCGCAGGTGCAACACAACAAGGTGTCACCTTAATCATTGCAGATTATGTTCGAGTAAAAAAAGGATTAGCTAAATATGACCCAACACCTGATGAGATTAATCGATATTATACTGAGATGGTGGATTATTATGAAAGGGTTGAGCGCAAGCAATACAAACCAACTAAGGAAGAAATTGCTTGGATTATCCCAAATATGCCTGTTGAGATAAATGGAGATCCGACAGCAGAGATGGAGGTTTCGAATTATAAAAACCTACCTCGCGTAGAAACAAATAGAATTCGAGGTGGCTTAGCATTGGTTCTTACGGATGGTGTTGTAAAATATCCTAAGCTTTGGAAGCAAGTATCAAAATGGCAAGATGATTTTGGTTTAGATTGGAATTGGATGGAGGAATATTTTAAGATAAAGAAACGAGTTCGTTCTCAAGATTCAACTGGTGCTAAAAAAACTAATGAAAAAGAACAGAAGATCGTACCAAATTATTATTACGTTTCAGAAATTGTCGCAGGAAGGCCTGTGTTTGGCTATCCTTTAGAAACGGGGGGATTTAGGTTACGATATGGACGAAGTAGACTTACTGGTGATGGTAGTTGGGCAGTCTCGCCCATCTCTGGAAGGTTGCTGTTAGAATTTTTAGCTACAGGCACACAACTACGGGTAGAGCGCCCAGGTAAAAGTACGGCACTTACTATGTGTGATTCCATAGAAGGTCCGATTGTTAGATTAGAAGATGGATCAGTTATTCGTGTTGAATCTGAAGCACAAGCAAAAAAACTAGCTAAAAAAATAGAAGAGATTTTGTTTGTTGGCGATATTTTAATTTCAAGAGGTGATTTTGTTGAAAATAATACTGCCTTGGTTCCAGCAGGTTATTGTGAAGAATGGTGGCTTTTAGAGGTAGAGAAAGCAGAAAAAGATCACAACATTAATTTAACCGATATAGTTGGCGATCTCGCCGATCAACTAAAGAAAGATATATTCAAGACACGACCAACCTTTGAAGAAAGTCTGAAGATCTCAATGAAGTTGAAAGTACCATTTCATCCATATTGGACACTTCATTGGAAAGATATTTCTGAAGCAGATTTTAATAAGTTAGTAAACTGGTATGTTGCTAAAGATTTCACTTTTGGAAGTGAGATAGGTAAAAACGCAAAAAGATGTTTAGAGATTTTAGGTTGCCCACATAATGTTGTTAGTAAGATGGTTGTTTTTGAAGATGCTTACAAGAAAATTCTAGATTTTTTCTTAAAGCAAGAAAGTTCTGGTGAAGATGGGCTTGCTTGTGTAAATAAACTTACCCCAATAGCTCAAAGAGATAAGTCTGGAACTGCAATTGGTGTTAGAATGGGTCGCCCTGAAAAAGCAAAAATGCGTTCACTAAAGGGAAGCCCACACGTTCTTTTGCCTGTTGGCGAGGAGGGTGGACGATTAAGAAGTTTCAAAGCTGCAGCAGCTAATGGAAAAGTAACTGCACAGTTCCCAATATTTTTCTGCGATACATGTAATGCACAGACTATTTATGCGCGTTGCGAGGCTTGTGGATCAAAGACACAGCAATATCGAATATGTCCAATCTGTAAGAAGAAAACTCGCGCAAATAAATGTCATAGAGCTACCCAAACTTTTGAACGAGTGGGTTTAGATGTTAATAAATATATGAATTCTGCTCGGAAGATAACAAACATTACACAGCTACCGACTTTGATTAAAGGCGTTCGTGGAACATCTAACAAAGATCACTATGTTGAATATATGGGTAAGGGTATTTTACGCGCAAGACACAATCTCGCAGTTAACAAAGATGGCACAATTAGATTTGATATGAGTGAATTAGGTATAACGCATTTTAAACCAAAAGAGATTGGTTTGTCTGTTAAGAAAGCAAAACAATTGGGCTATGATTATGATGTTGATGGAAAACCTATTGAAAATGAAGAACAATTGATTGAAATATTTCCACAAGATGTAGTTCTCCCTGCTTGTACCGATGCTCTGGAAGATGGCGCAGATAAAGTTTTTTTAAGAGTAGCAAATTTCGTCGATGATGAATTAACTAAAATATATAAGCAAAAACCTTTCTATAAAGCTAAAAATAAATTCGACTTAATTGGCCATTTAATTATTGGATTGGCGCCACATACCTCTGCAGGAATCATTGGACGAATAATTGGTTTCTCAGATACACAAGGTGGTTTTGCACATCCATATTGGCACGATGCACAACGTAGAGATTTAGATGGAGAAGAAACTGCTGCATTCTTGTTAATGGATGGTTTTCTAAATTTTTCAAGACAGTATCTTCCAGATCGACGAGGTTCAAGAAGTATGGACGCACCACTTGTACTTTCAACAAAACTTAATGTTGAAGAGATTGACGACGAAGTTTTTGATGTTGATACTGTCTGGAAATATCCGCTTGAGTTTTACGAAGCAACACAAGAGATGAAGATGCCTTGGGACATAAAGATAGAACAGATTAAAGACCGTGTTGGAAAATGTGAGCAATATGAGGGGATTGGTTTTACACATCCAGTAAGTGATATGAATATTGGCGTTAGAAATTCAGCATATAAATACATGCCAACAATGATGGAGAAGATGGGAGGCCAACTTGAACTTGCGCGAAAGATACGTGCAGTGGATCACGGAAAGGTTTCACAATTAATTATTGAAGGGCATTTTGTTCGGGATATAAAAGGTAATTTACGAAAATTCACCAAACAGAGTTATCGATGCACTTCCTGTAATACGATTTATCGTAGAGTTCCATTGTCTGGCACCTGTTCAAAATGTAATAAAGGTAATCTTGTGTTTACGATCGCAGAGGGAACGATTAAGAAATATTTGGACGCAACACTGAAATTAATCGAGCACAAGGGCGTTTCACCATTTATCCACCAATCGATTAAATTACTAAACACTCGAATTGAGTCTGTTTTTGGAAAAGATAAAACAAAGCAAATTGGCTTAGACGCATTTAGCTAGTCGGAACTCTGCTACCATCAGACGTTTTGACGAAACTTTATGAAAAGTTTCAGATAGAACAAAGCAAATTGGCTTAGACGCATTTAGCTAATGCACAAACTTTAAGAAAAAGTATGCTGGAAAGTGTGTATGATAAGGGCATTGTGGGATAAATATTCTAAAATACAATTCTATCGTTATGTGTTTGTGGCTGGCTGGACAACATTACTTGACTGGTTTATTTTCTTTGTATTGATATCTTTAATTTACTATCAATTTGCTTTGGTTGTTTCTTATTCAATAGCTGCAGTTTTTTCATACATATTCCATCGAAGGTTTACATTCAAAAATAACGCAAAGAAAGTTGAACTTCAGTTTATAGCACATTTTACAATTGGGTTAGTTTTTCTTTTCCTAAGTGCAACGTTACTTTATGCATTTGTAGAGTTGGTTGAGTTGCCTAAGATGTTAAGCCGAATAGCAGTTACCTTTACATTATTTATTTTACTTTACTTAGTCCAAAGAAAGTTTACTTTCAACCAAAAATTTATTAGCTGAATTTATTGCTGTAGCATTAAGTACAATCTTAACAAACAACGTTATTGCTGTAGCGAGTGGAGCTCCAACTAAACCATATTTGCTTATTAACAAAATATTCAATACTAAATTTAATACTACAGATAGACCTGCATCAAAAAGTAATATGTGAGTCATGCGATGTGTGGATATCCCCGATCCTAAATATATTGCATTTACTAAAGAATAAATTACAAGCAAAGAACTTGCAAGAATCATCATCCAAATAAGTGGGTAGTTGACAATCATAAACGCTGGTCCGAAAAGAAAGGGCACGATGTATGGTGTAGTTAGTCCAATACCTAAAGCAATTGGAATGAGTAAGAAACTAATTTTTCTAAGTGATTTTTGCAAGTTATATTTTTGTCTAGATGATTTTGTGATCATAACAAATGGTATGGTAAATGCGCCAATTCGGAGAATGTTAATGAAATTAGAATAACCTGAAAAGTAACCTAGTTGCGTAAAACTGAGTAAGTAGTTAATTGACACTCGATCGATGTGGTATAATGCTTGCATACTAAGTAATGCTAACAGAAATGGTACTGTTCTAAAAAGCGTAGTTCGGATATTCGTATTAGTTTTAACTAACTTAAGTTTTGGAAGTTCAATTAAAACCAAACTTAGTATTGCAATTGACATGGATAGTAAGACAAACCAAAAGTTTTGCAATATAGCAGATATTACAATCAGCGTGAGCAAAACAATTCGATTAAGTAATGAAAAGTAAATAGCTAATCTAAATTTCTCAAGGCGACGAATCGCTCCACCAACTATGTTGAAAAAAGTAATGCCGAACGCATACAAGAAGACTAGCCAAAACCAGAATTTAATTGGTGGTGTTATGTTTTGCCCTGCAATTGAAACCAATATAGATACAATTAATGTTGTTATTAACGTAATGAGAATAATTTTAGCAAATAGTTTTTTACCTAATTCATCTTGCCTAAGTTTTGCAATATAGTTAGCAAACCCAAAACTCGCAAATAAGTATATTAAATTGGTTAGGCTGAAAAAGTACATAAATATACCGAAGTTTTCTTGGCCAAACCATCGTGCAATCAATATGTTTGTTAGAAGACCAATACTAACGATTAGCACATTGATCATGAATACTTCACTTAGTATTTTACTAGTTTTACCTAAGATTTTTGTAATTGACATATTAGTATATTATCAAAGCTGAACGCAGGTATGGATATTAGATTTGAGAATTCATATATTAGTTTTGTGATTCGAACAGGCAATGTTCGTTGTAATATTGGTGGAACGCCTAATGGAACAGTCTTAATTTTATTGATCTTAAATTGGTTTGATCGTAGTAGTTTTTTGTATTCATTAAGTGGACGGTCTCCAGGGTGGTAATTAATTTTCGCAGTTCGGATTAAGTTACCTGTAAATAAGAATGATATTCGAGAGGCTAGATGTGCTTGGTTCGGCGAACCAAAAGCTAACGTTCCACCTGGTTTTAAAATACGTTTTATTTCTGAGATTAATTTCGCATGTTTAAGAATATCCATATGTTCAATTAGATCTAGACATAGAATTATATCAAACGAATTTGCTTTGAATTTTGTATTAAGTGCATCGCCTTTTGTAACATACTTAGATGAATAGTTTAGATCAAGACCTTTTATGTTCCAACCTCTTTTTGTAAAGTACTCAACATGCACACCTTCACCACACCCCAAATCCAATATCTTTTTGTTCTTTGGAATGTTTTTGAAAAGGTTCCGAATAATTTTTCTTTTATGAATATATAGATGATAGCAGTTCCATTTTGTATCTAGGTGCTTATGGTATTCTCCTCTTTCTTTGTAAACGCCATGTTTTGTTGTCATTAAGATGTCCTCAGTTTATTGAATACCTGTCGCCCAAATTTTGTCCCGAGTAAGAATTGTTTAGCTAGTTGATATGTTTTGTCGTTGCGTGCAAGGAGGTAAAACAAGGATCCTTTAACATATCCAAAACGATATCGTAGATGCATAAGGCGTGTAAGATTAAATGCCTCCCTAAGAACTTTTTTCCTCTGAGCAAAAGTAAATTCTGGCGTCTCAAAAACCGGTTGGCTAGTCTTACTTGCGGACTCAGTTAGATATGTTTCTACAGGTTTTATGAATCTGCCATGTTCTTTAACATACTCATATGCTTCCGTCCCCGGATATGGGATGTAGTTATGAAAGTTTGCATATGCAACCGGAAGTCTTTTTGCAAGAGCAATACTTCGCCTAGCTCGAATCGGAGTTTCCTTTTGATGCCCAATCATAAAATTCACCGAGCACTTTAGTCCAACTTTTTTCGCAGCTTTGAATGTTTTGATTGCACGTTCAAGAGTTATCCCTTTTTTAATTTCAACAAGTATCTCTGGATCACCGCTCTCTAAACCAAACGCCGTGTATATACAACCTGCCTGTTTCATCTTTCTTAGCAGTTCTTCATCTGCACGATCTGCACGAATTCCAGATCCACATGTCCAAGTCATTTTAATTTTACGTTTAATCAGTAGGTCGCAAATCTTCTTTGCACGAGCTAAGTCAAAACTAAAACAATCATCTACGATTTCAAAAACTTCATAACCTTTTTTGTACCATTGTTCGATCTCATCCACAACATGTTCGGCGGTTCGTGGACGAAATGTCTGCCCCATAGAAAGTTTAACTGCGCAATATGTACAGGCGTGTGGGCAACCTCGAGAGGTTACAATTGGCATTCGTTTGTCAATAGAACAGTATGTATATTTTGGAAGTTCGAATTTTTCATATGCGGGGAATGGCAGTACGTCAACGTTCCAAATAGGCATACGATTTTTGTTCTCAATAACTTCCTTACCTTTTCGCCAGATTAACCCATCGATCTTAGACTTAGCTTTTCCTTGAAATAATTCTAACAGTGTGTACTCTCCTTCTTGTTTGATAGCTAGATCTGCATGAGTTCGTTCTAAAACATCTTTTCGCGTAGAGGATACATGCACACCTCCAATGATCAGCGGGATGTTTGTGTGCGATTTTATTTTGTTGATAAGCTTGTATGTGTTTATGAAATCAAAACTAAACATACTCATGCCAATATAATTTGGTTTAAATTTGTCAATTCTTGTTAAAAGGTATTTGAAACTATGGTCTAACTGCATATCAACAACCTCTGTTTGAATTCCATGTTGTTCTAGCCACGCCACTAGGCAGGCAATTCCAACATGTGGATGCATTGCTCCAGGATAGTTTGCATATATCTTTGGAATAACAAACAACATCCTCCCTTTAAGTTTAGTTTTCATTTACAAACTCCCGTACTATCTTATCCATCCAACACGGTGGTTTTTTGTATCTTGCAAACTTTTGTTTCTTAGCTTTTTGTATTATTGAGTAAAGATCTTTCAGATCTGTACAGTATATTAAACCATTAGTTTCTTTTGAGATTGCTTCTAAAAACTCAACTTGATGTCGAGGATCTGTTCGATTAACATTTGCGCACGCAATAAATCGTTTGCCGGTTTCAAGAATCTCAAAAACCGTTCCAGGACCACCATGTGATATAATTAAATCTGCTTGTTTGTAATATTTTGAGAGGTCGGGCGCAAAAGTAAACCATTTACTGTTTTTGGGTTTGTAGCTACCTGAACCTAGCTGAATGGTAATTTTATCTTTAAGCTTTAGCGCAATTGCATCTATTTCTTTAACTAATGCTTCAAACTTACCTGTCCCGATTGTTACAAATATCAACCTAACCTACCCCCAAAAATTGCCTTTGGATATTGCTTAATTAACGATTTCCATTGAACTATGAATAGGTCTGCAAATGGATATATTAATTTTCCACTAATTGATTTGTGATGTACTCGCACCCAACTTTCAAAGAAAATTAATTTGGAACGGAAAATGTATTTTGCAAGCCATAACATATGTAGGCACATACCTGGACCGCAACCAATAATGACCTTTGGTTTGATCTTAGATAGAACCTTAATTGCCTGTAATGTTGAGGGAATAAATTTGAGTATGATTTTGAAAATGTTTGTATCGGTCTTAAGTCTTGTATCATATATTTGATAAACTTTACCTGGAATCTTAATATGTTTTTGAGAGGTGGTATCTGTGTTCGCTATTATGTAACTATATTGATACTTATCTCCGAGTCGATCTACCAGCCAGAGCATCTGTCGGGTGTGCCCACCAGAACCAAGTATTATCGCTACCTTTGGTTTCATTGTATGTTATGGTTGCAAAAGAGTTAAAAGAATTATGAAAGTAAATGACACATGAAAATCTCGTTTAAGCAATTTAAGCAAGATATACAGGATGTTGTACCTTACTCTGAGATTAAGCAATGGGGTGCGATACACCCGTATTTTGTACCGATTTATGGTAAACTAGTCTATTTTAAGCGGCTTAAACAAAGTTTGAGTTTGATCAAACGTTATACTCGAGGTCCAAAAACTATCGCAGATATTGGTTGTGGTTTTGGTACGTTAGTAAAACTTATGCAAGAAGAATATCCTCATGCAAAGATTACGGGTTTAGATTTACGTAGTAAGAAACACCTTACTTATGCTAGTAAAATTTGTAAGGGCAAAAGTAAATTTATTCAAGGTAATGTTGAGAACTTGCCGTTTAAAGCAAATTCTTTCGATGTGATAGTAATCACCGATGTTTTGGAACATGTTTCAAAGCCATTTCAAGCATTAGATGAATTAAAGAGAACGCTTCGTGAAGATGGTCTTTTGTTAATATTGGTTCCAACAGAATCAATCCTACTTAAACTTATGCGTGCAATATTATATTATGGAAAACTTCAATCAGATTATCATTGGACACATGCTATCAATAATGTAAATCAGTTTGAATTAGAAGTGCTAAAGCGGTTTAAAATTATTAAACGAACGAACGCACCTTTTGGCATTGGCGGTAATTTACTAAACTACGATGCTGTGTATGTTTGTAGGAAGTAATGCAAAGTAACGAATGTTAGTTTGCAGGCTTGCAGGCAACGAATTGTCTGCAATACCACAATTAATAAAAGTGAGTGGGAGTTTAGATCAGTATGAAGCTAGCAAATAGGGTTTTGGCATTCTTAGATGACCGGTATAATCAAGCGTTTTTAGTTGTTTTGTTAATGGGAATATTACTTAGATTGAAATATTTCTTTATGGAAAGTATTTGGAATGATGCATCTGTGCATTTATGGTATGCCATAAAGATGTTCCAGAAACCCGCATTTATTTTTACATCAGAATTTTTAGCGCAAGACTATGTTATTCCACAAACCATAACTGCCATATTTTATCTGTTTACACAAAATGTGTTTATTGCAGGTAAGTTTATGGCTTTGTTGTATAGTATGGTGGGCATTATTTTCATGTATTTGCTTGGCTCTGAGCTGAAAGATAAGCTTACTGGAATCGTGATGGCAATATTATTTACATTTAGTTCTTTATTTTGGTTTTATTCAGTTAGACCTTTATCGGATGCACCCGTTACAGTTATGTTCGTAGTAGTTGCTTACTGTGTTCTTAAACTTGAAAAAGAAAAAACTAATGTTTGGGCGACGGCTATGATTGCAACCATTTTTGCAGCAATGTTGACTAAGATGCCCGCAATTTTATTAGTGGTATCCTTATTAATTTATGCAGTTGTTAGGTATGACGTATGGCTAAAAGATAAAGTACTGCGTATAGCTATTTTTTTGATGTTGACCCTTTTGATTTTAGGTAATGTTGTTTATTATATATTATTTAGATCGTTACTCATTAGCAGCTTCTTTAAGACGTTGTTTTCTTTAGGTGGTATGCGCGCCGGGTTCGATATATTAGCATACTTACCACATTTATTATCTTGGTATGTTATTGTGTTGTTTTTAATCGGATTGATTCTCATACTGCTGTATCGAAATAAGAATTATTATTATGTTTTACTGACAACCCTTGTTTTCTGGTTATATTTTGAGTTAGGAATTCCTGGACAGGATCGATATGTCTTACCACTTGTTCCGTTAACTATTGCTGTCGCAGCATTTGGTTTGGTAGAGGGCGCAGAGATACTTAAATCCTTACTTGGCAAAAAAATTATTAGACACATTGTTATTGTATTGGTTGTTATACTGATATGTTTCAATAGCTATTCGTATGGAACTTTGTTGATAGATAGTAAGGTTGATAGTTATTTAGGTTATCAAGAAGCTGGCGCCTGGGTTAAAGATAATGTTCCAGAAAATGCAGTTGTTTTTGTCGGTTCACCTCGATCAATGAGAGCTTTTGCTGAGCGAGAGACATATAATAGTTATTCTGAGCTTCAAGAAGGTGGAATGATAAACTTGCGATCAGATCGTTATTTGGATAGCAAGGCAATCTTCGAAAATGATTTAAATTTAGTAATCGCTTCGGGCAGGGATGTATATGTTGAAATCGATGTTTGGGAATATACCCAGCCGGGATGGTATTTTCCATTAACGCAAGATAGTATGAATTATTTTAGTTCATTGGGATTTGTTCCAGCAAAATTAGTTGAGAGAGAAGTTACAACACAATCTGGAATACAGAACGTACCGGTAATATTTATTCTTAAATACCAATAACTTCACCGAAAGTTATTAGTTACTCAAAAACAACCATTTGTTTTTGATTTATGAACCATAGTAACTAAAAATTTAAATAGGGTTTCACGTACCATAGATAATGGACTTAAGTATCGTTATACCGTGTTTTAATGAAGAAAGAAATATTTCAGCACTTTATGCTCAGTTGAAACCCGTTCTTACTCGTTCAAGGAAGTTGTATGAGCTGATATTTATTGACGATGGTAGCCGAGATAATACTTCTAAAGAAGTTCTTAAGTTAAGAAAAAAACACAAACAAATACATCTTATTCGATTTAGAAAGAATTTTGGAAAGTCTCTGGCATTGGCTGCAGGTTTTAAGCATGCGAAGGGGAAAATCATAATTACTATGGATGCAGATCTACAGGATGATCCGCAAGATATACCGCGTTTTGTCAAAAAGATTGAATTGGGTTATGATTTAGTTGCTGGTTGGAGATACCGACGAAAAGATAAGTTCCTGAAAAAGTTAGTTTCTAAACTTATTTACAATAAACTTGCTCAATTTATGACGAGAGTTAAGATACATGATTTTAATTGTGGTTTTAAAGCTTACAAACGCGAAGTAATTCAGAACATTAAGTTATATGGTGAAATGCATCGATATATCCCCGCATTAGCTTCGCAAAAAGGATATCGTATTGGGGAGCTTAAAGTACATCATCACAGAAGAAAGTTTGGCAAGACAAAATTTGGAAAAGCTCGGTTGTTACGTGGAACTATGGATTTAATAACTGTAAAATTCTTATCAAGTTATTCTGGCAGACCGTTACATTTCTTTGGCGCACTTGCAACCATTTTTTTATCGATTGGAACTTTGATCGGAGTGTATCTTACTCTAGCAACAATTTTCTTTGGAACAGTTATACTTAGACCGTCATTAATATTAGCAGTATTGTTAATGGTGTTAGGCATCCAATTCTTTTCAATTGGATTGTTTAGCGAAATGTTATTATCATATAATGTATCTGAATTTGATTTAGATATAATTGCGGAGATTAAATAAAATGAAAAAAGCATTATTAGATGTAATCCAGTGTCCGAAATGTCGATCTAGTTTAATGAAAAAGAAAGACGTGCTTACTTGTAAAAAATGTAAATGTTCTTTTGATGTCAAAGAAGTACCTTTGTTATACTACAATCCAGATGTTACTTTGCAAGAAAAAGTTAGAGCAATGTTTAATGAGACACCATATGGCTTGGTCGGTGCAAAACAGGTGCTTAAAAATCGAAAAAAAATTACTGCTGAGAGTCTGAAAGAAGAACCGTGGTGCATTCCATTTGAGGTAAAGGGTAAAAAAATACTTGATGCTGGTTGTGGTGGAGGTAATTTAGTTAGTCGAATAAAACTTTTAGGTGGAAATGCATATGGTTTAGACCAGACGCGTGGATCCTTAAAACAGATTAAAGAGAACTTCGAAAAATATAATGAAGAACCACCACATTTAATCGAAGGAAATATCGAATACATTCCCCTAAAAAATAATACTTTTGACGCCATTAATTGTCATGGTGTTTTACACCATTCAAACGATATGAATCGCGGTTTTTCAGAATTAACTCGCGTACTTAAGAAAGGTGGAACGTTATACTTCATGTTATACCACAAAAATTGTTTGTGGAAGTATGTTAAAGATGTTTTAAGATTTGGAGCAAGACGTTCAAAGTTATTTTTTAATCTGATAGTTAAATTAACACCACATTGGATGGGAACAACTGCAAAGCAATCAGATCCACGAACAGTATTTAGAGATAATATTGTTAATGCAATTACAGATACCGTTACTGTAAAAGATGTAAAGAAAATATGTAAGGCTAACGGTCTTAAGATTAAAAATATTCGAATATGTGAGATACCTTCGTTATATGGATTTGGAAAACGAGTGTATGATTCAAAGTGGTTACAGTGGTATGCGAGACGTTTTGGGTGGTTGTTATACGTTGAGGCAGTAAAGGAATAAAATGTGTGGAATCACGGGGTTTGTAGGATTTGAAGATAGAAAGCTCTTGCGTAAGATGACAGAAGTTCTTAACTATCGCGGACCCGATGATACGGGATATTATTCAGATAAACATTGTAGTTTGGGTATGAAGCGACTATCAATTCTTGATCTGAAGAAAGGTATATATCCAATCGCAAATGAGAACCGTTCTATCTTTACCGTTTATAATGGTGAGATATATAATTTTAAATCAATTAGAACCGAATTACAACAGAAGGGCCATCGTTTTAATACTGATTGTGATGGCGAGGTTATCGTACATGCTTATGAGCAATGGGGATTATCTTTCGTATCAAAACTAAATGGTATGTTTGCAATCGCTATTTGGGATACTAAAAAGCGGCAACTAATTCTCATTAGAGATCGTTTGGGTATAAAACCACTTTATTATACAATAGATAACGGTCAGATATTTTTTAGTTCTGAAGCAAAATCTTTGTTGTTACGTAAAGAACAAGCTCGAGAGATTAACACTACTTTAATCTCAACCTATTTGCAATATCGATATGTACCTGAACCCGAAACGTTGTTTAAGGGAATTAAAAAAGTGCCAAAAAGTTCTATCATGATTTATGGAGATGGAAAAGTTATCATTAAACAATATTGGAAATTGAAATATGATGAACAAAGTATTTCGGAACCTGACGCGTGTAAAAAAATAAACGAAGAGGTAACTTCCGCAATAGAAAAAAGATTGATTAGTGATGTTCCACTAGGAATTTTTCTTTCTGGAGGATTGGATTCAAATTTAATTGCAGCAACCGTTGCTAAGATAAAAGGTTCCGATACAAAGACGTTTTCATTGGGATATAATCTACCAAACTTTTCGGATGAACTTTCTTTAGCAACACAGGTAGCACAACAGTTAGGCACCGATCACAGGGAGATAATTATGAAAGACCCATCTAAGTTGTTAAATCAAATTATCTGGCATCTTGACGAACCGATTGCAGATCCTTCTGCGATACCACAGTATCTGTTATCAAAAGAAGCAAAAAAACATGTTACTGTGGCACTTGTTGGCCACGGTGCTGATGAAGTATTTGGAGGTTATGAACAATATCGTTTTATGTTATTAGCAAACAAATATAGATCAATATTGAATCGGATTCCAAAGAAAGTTATTGGCCAGACTTTGAATGTTATTCCAAAAGATCTCCTAAATAAATTTTTCCCCTATGCAAAACAATTTGGTCCATCGGGTATACAACGTGCTACCGATTTCCTGACACATTTCAATTTTACTGAGAAAGATTATCTGAAATTAGTGTCTATATTTACACCAGTTGAAGCAAAGAGGTTGAATCCAACATATGTTACGCCAAAAACAAAAGATGCTACGTTTGCAAACTTAAATGGCATGCTAAAATTTGATGCAGACACTTTCTTAACCCATCTATTATCTGGTTTGGATAAAGTATCTATGGCAAATTCATTAGAGGCAAGAGTACCTTATCTTGATCATCAACTTGTCGAAGCTGTTGCAAAAATGCCAACTCAGCTTAAGATTAAGGGATTAAATGAGAAGTATATTCTTAAAAAGATCGCATATAATCGTTTAGGTAAACGTATTCTTAATCAAAAAAAGAAACGGTTTTTTGTTCCAATAGTCCCATGGTTGGATGGTGAAGTTGGGGAGATCGCCAAATCAGTTTTGCTTCAGTCAAACTTTTTTGATAAAACGGAGATTCATAATTTATTTAAATCATATGGTAAATCTCCACTATATTGTGCGCGTCAGATCTGGACGTTGTTAACACTGGAGTTGTGGAACAAACAATTTATTGAACAAGGAGTTGATAAGAATAAAAAAATTAGAATCTAATGTATTTATGCCTGAAGACCACATGGACAAATTGTATACCTCTTCCAACTTTTTTGTAAGTTTTGTACATACTAATCGGTTAAAGAAAATTATACATGCGCTACCAAAACAAAATAATCTTCACGTTCTTGATGCAGGTTGTGGTGAAGGGCATCTGTTGAGTCAGATGTATGAGCATGCTCCCCGACATAACTATTATGGTGTAGATATAACACCGATTGCCTTGAAGAAAGCAAAGCAACGGTGCAAAACTGCAAATATACAAAAAATGAATCTAACTAATCTGTCATTTAAGACTGCCACATTTGATGTTGTTATATGTACGGAGGTTCTTGAACATATGTTGGAATATAAGAAAGCAATCGCTGAGTTAAAGCGCGTCTTAAAACCTGGCGGAGTTTTGATAATTACAATCCCAAATGATTTGTTTCTATCTTTTGGAAGATTGCTCTTAGGTAAGCGACCTATAAAAGTACCGGATCATTTTACAAAATTTACGCCAAAAAAAATACGACGATTAGTTAGATTACCACAAAAATCACACCGGAATTTGCCAATAAGTCTACCTTTTTATATGTCCTATGCTTCAATGAGCGTTTTTATCAAAAAGGAGGCTACAGTATAGATATTCTTTTAAATTAAATTTGAAATTTTATCACAGTTATTTACTATGAAAACCCGACAATCTACCTCGACGTTAACCATACCTTCTGAAACAGATATTTTGCTTATTGAGCCACCATATTCTATGGAAGAGCGTTACGGAAAGGTCGGTAAAACTGGGGGTTTTGTACCACCAATGGGACTAGCTGCACTTGCTGCATATATGATTAAACATAAGTATACTGTAGATGTTATTGATTCACCAACATTAGGCTATACTGCAAAAGATATTATGGATCTTGTTGAAAAGTATGATCCGAAATGTATTGGTATTTCCAGTCTAACACCTTCATTTAAGAATGCTGTTGGAATGGCTAAGTTGCTTAAAGAAAGGTTTCCAAATAAGTTAATTATCATTGGAGGTCATCATGCAACAATTTTACCAAAAGAGGTTATTCAACAAAACGATTGTTTTGATGTTTTAGTATATGGTGAGGGCGAACTTACTCTTCATGAAGTTATGAATGTCTTAAGTTCGGTAAAATATAATCCTAAAAAGTTCTTATCAAATTACGCTCGACTTAGAAAAATAAATGGCATAGTTTATCGGCAAGGTAAAAGTACGATTATGACGAATCGTCGAGAATTAATAACCGATGTTGACGAGTTACCTCTTCCAGCAAGGCATCTTTTACCAATGGATCGATATATACCATTACCAAATCAATACAAGCGAAGGCCTAGCGTTGTTATGTTAGTAATACGTGGCTGTCCATATCAGTGCGCATTTTGTTCAGCAAATATTGTGTTTGGAAGAATGATTCGACCAAGAAGTCCGAAGAATGCTGTTGATGAAATAAAACATGTAATGAAAGAATATGGTGCAAAAGAGATTTCTTTTTGGGATGATATGTTAACATCAAATAAGGTGTGGTTGAGGGAGTTTTGTAACCGAATCATTGACGAAAAGTTAGATATTCTTTGGACCTGTTATGCTAGAGCAGATAGTGTTGATCTTGAAACGTTAAGTTTAATGAAAAAAGCGGGCTGTTGGAATATCTTTTTTGGTTTTGAAGCGGGCGATCAGACTCTTTTAAATAATATTGATAAGCGAATTACTTTAGAGCAGATACGAAATGTTGTAAAGTGGTGCAAAAAAGTTGGTATTGAAATCCGTGCATCTTTCATGCTCGCGTTACCTGGAGAGACACCAAAACTTGCACTTAAAACCATTAAGTTTGCAATTAGCTTAAATGCCGAATACACACAATTTAGTATTACAACACCCTTTCCCGGAACAAGGTTATTTGATATTGCCGATCAATATGGACGACTGGATAAGGACTTTTCACAGTATAATGATCTAAAACCTGTTTTTGTTCCTCACGGATATAAAGATGAAGAAGAGATCAAGAAGATGGCTAGGTTAGCCATGCGAATGTATTACTATCGACCGCGTTACGTTTTAGATAAGTTACGTAGAATTGAATCTTTTGAAGATGTACGACGGAATTTAAAGGGCATTAGATTCTTGTTTGGTTTGTTTAATGATTAATGATGGAAACTAAAAATCTAAGATGGTTTGTTTTAATTATTGTTAGCGCCATCTTTACTCGTTTGCTTTTACTTAAAGAAGCAATTCATGATGATGAAGCGGTTTGGACAAGTCTAACGTCCGCACCAAATTATCTTTGGTTAAATAGCGCAGGAAATCCACACCCATTACTTGCACAATGGTGTTATAATTTTGGGGCGTTTTTGTTTGGACAACACACCCTCGTATTTCGCTCAGTTACTCTTTGTTTTGCCATAGCAACTATTTTTGTAACATACTTACTTGCAAAAGAACTTTATGATGAGAATGTTGCGTTGATTTCAATCTTTTTAATGTCTATAAGTATGTACCATTTAATTGCCTCTTTGAGGATTACTATTGGAATAATAATTGTTTTGTTTTATTTACTTACTATCTATAGTTTTGTAAAGTATGAAGCAACAGGGAAACGAAAATGGTTAATGCTCACAGGTATATTTTTTGGATTAGCATTGTTGACAAAGTACTCTGCAATTTATATACTCGCAATTCTTGCTGCATATACGCTTCTAACTACAGATAGTTTTGTTAAATCCATATATCGTACACTTAAGATATTTTTAATTGGTTTATGTGTTTATGCGATCTTCCCTGTTTTGATTTGGATTAGTGGCAAACTTGAAATGTTTCCTGCAATGGTTGCGCATACTTCAACATATGCACATGTTGGTCTACACTGGGTCGCACCAATCATGTTATTATTATGGGCAACACCGTTGTTGATTTTGTTACCGTTATTATCTGTTTTGAGGCGAGATAGAAAAGATCTTCTCCTAGTTATATGGATAGCAGCTATTTTTGCAATTAATTTTATCATCATTGGTCGCGCAGATGTTGGTCCATGGTACTTTTTAGTTGGTAGGGGAGACTATGTGAGATACTTTATGAATATTATCCCACCCTTGAGTATTTTAGGTGCCTGTGCAATTGTTAGGTTTAACCTTCGTAAGAAATCATTGACAATTATCGCAGGTGTTGCAGTATTTTTTAGCACAATCTTGTATGTTATTAACTCATTCCCACAGCAATATATACCACAGGATTTTGCTGCGTATACATCATACCTACTTCAAGGCAAGTTAAGTTTCTTCTTTCCATATACAACAAGTTCTGGCGCTTTATTTGGAACATCTGCCTTAGGCATCGCGCTTGTTTGGATCGTTTCAATTAGTCTTTTTGTATGGATACTTGCTACACGAACTACGAAGACACGTAAGTTCTTATTTATTATCTTGCTTGGCGTTATGATTGGATTTAATGCATTTCTTGCACAAGAATATGTTTTCCATACGCAACATGTTAATCCAAGTGACGCGACATATTTTGCAGTAGATTATTTTAATGACAATAACTTGGATTGGCCACTGTCTACAAATGCTGAAGGGGTTTATTTCTATCTTATTCCGGAGTATATATCACATACTGACACACAGATAGAAGATGGTGTTGGAATGTATCTGGGTAGGTTTTTAGAACGAGATGGCTGGTATGAGTATCTAAGAGATGTAGGTGGCACTGCAATGGTTCTTAATCACCCTGCACTTCCAAAAGAGCGACTTGTGTTCCCACCTAATTGCAACCTTGTGGAAAAATATGTTGATTCTGGCCAGGACTTGTTAATAATTTATAGCTGCTAAATGTGTGCATCTACTTTCCGCGGACTAACGAGATCATTATCCACAATTTCTTCAAAGAATTCCATAACCTTCTGTTCGTTTGTATCTACATGCGTAACTGAAAATCCTTTTAGCGTTGGTGTGGAGTGGAATAAATCATCTAGATAACCTAGCTGCCTTAAATTTCCACGGTTTGTTTTATCTAAGAGTATTTCTTCATTAAGGTCAGTAAGTTCCATCGTTAGATCGAGTTTAGAAAGTACATTGTTTATGATATGATCAGGATCTCGGCTAATTTTTTCTAGGTATCTTTTATGTAATGTTGGTGTTATTAGTGAGCCAAGGGCGAGACTAATGCTGCTAGCAGATCGTCCTCTAAACAGTTTATATGCGCCCATACTTAATGAAGCAGTAAGGTAAATTGAGGGAAATAGGGATTCTAGTGGTATATTTTTAGCTGCCATACCTATAATTGCAAGCGAATCTATCGATGTTCCAAGTAAACTATTTTTCCAAAAGGCAGCTTTTTGTATTGAATTTGGCTCCCAATACGCAAGCCCTTCGCTACTAATCTGCGGTAAGTGATGCATTTTATTTAATCTAATTGTACAATCCCCAACGTCCTTTTCAAGACCACAGTAATACTTTTCATCAAGAGTCATACCTAAATTTGTCAAGGCGTTCGGCTTTTTTGTATACTCCACGAAAGCAGATTTACTTGTATCTATTTTAATATCTGTTTTAGAATTATTTTTTAGAAAGGTAGTTACATCTCGAAAAGTTTCATAATCATTATTTCCAACAAAAGGTCTGTATAAAACACCTACGGCGCATTTGACGGGTATACGATTACTGTCCTGCCAATAAAGTTCGTTCCCTTCAAAGGTTCTTAAAACAAATTCATCATCACAATTGATTTGATTCCAGTGTATTGGTTTCAATAATCCTTTGTAGTTAGAACTAAAAATTGGTGTGGATATTGTAGTCCCCGTACCTAGTTTGGATTTAATTGAACCTATCTCGATCTGTTTAATATTATTCATTGTTACTTACTGTGCGTAAAACTTATAAATTCTTTGATTAAGTGTAGTTTTCAATTGCTTTATTCCATGTTCCTTGTGCTTTTAATATGTGTTCTATTGCTTCTCTAACTGCACCATAACCACCTGCTTTGTTTGTGATTAGATTTGCAATAGCTTTGACCTCTTGAACCGCATTGCTTGGTGCTATTGCATAACCTATTTTTTTCATAACACATATATCGAGTAAATCGTCTCCCATATACGCAATTTCTTCATCAGAAATATTAAGTTTGATTTTAATATCATTTAATGCGGTGAGTTTATCCTGCGCATTTTCGTATATCTTCGTGATCCCTAGTTCTGAACACCTTTTTCGAATGATTGGAGAGGATCTTCCCGTTATAATTGCAGTTTCTATCCCAACTTTTTTAGCCAAAATTATTCCAAGTCCGTCTAATACCTGAAAGAATTTTGTTTCAGTTCCATTAGAGTCAAAGATGATTCTACCGTCAGTTAGAACGCCATCTACATCTAAAATTAATAACTTGATTTTATTTTCCATTAAGTATAGCCTTAACTTTTTCTAGGTCTTCGGGAAGGTCTACACTAACTGATTTGTGTGGAGTTACTGTTGCTTTAACTACCTGACCGTTTTCTAAAGCACGTAGCATTTCAACCCGCTCAATTTTTTCTAAAGGAGTCTGTTCCCATTTACTAAATTGAAATAAGAATTGTTTTCTAAATGCATATAATCCAAGTTGTTTAAATGTAGTTGTGTGATTGTTTGGAATTGCTAATCTAGAAAAGTAAAGAATATTGGAGTTTGCATCAATAACACTTTTTACATTATTTATGTCATTAATGTCTTCTTTGCTTGACATGTGTTCTACTGCATTTGTTACAAGTAGATCGGGATTATCTAATAAAGGTTGTAATGTTAGGTTAATTGTCTCTGGATGTATAAGTGGCTCATCGCCCTGTACATTAATTATAATGTCTGCATCAATCTTGGACGCAACTTCAGCTATTCGATCTGTGCCAGTCTTATGTTCTCCAGTCAGCATTACATTTCCATTAAACGCTTTTACTGCTTTTTCGATACGTTCATCATCTGTTGCAATAATCACACTATCTACGTTAGATAGCTTTGCCCTTTCATAGACATGCTGAATCATTGGCTTTCCATTTATATCTGCTAAAGGTTTTCCCGGAAATCGTGTAGACGCGTATCTCGCAGGAATAATGATCGCAATTTTTTCTACCATATTATTTATTCTCACCAAGTTTTTTAATATCGCTAAGTAATCGTCCAAATTCCGGAAAGTTAATTGTCTGTTTTTTATCACTATATGCAATATCTGGCATGGAATGAATCTCCACCTCAAGACCATCTGCACCAAGTAACATTGCAGCAATACCCATCGGTCTAACATATTTACTGATGCCTGTAGCATGACTCGGGTCAAATAGAATTTTGTAGTTATGACGTTTAAATTGCGGGTGGTCTTTTAGTAAAAGTATGCTATGTATGTCTGGCAAGTTTCTCATAGTAATTGGTACGGCAGACACTATTTTCTCCGTAGGTACATCTGCATTAGCCTTTATTCCACGTAAGCATAACCATACGTTATTTTTTTTAGGATTAAGATATTCTGCAGCAGTAAGATATTCTTCAAGATGCATCCACATACCTCTTTTGTATAATATTGTTTTGCCTTCTAAGTCTCCCAATCGTTTAAGTAGGTCAAAATTCTGCCCATTTCTACTACCTATTTGATATATAATTGGGAGTTTAGAATCTTCTAGTAATTGTATATGTTCAGCGCCCATAACTTCTGTGACGAAAGTTAATTTGGGATGTGTTTCATGGATTTTTTTTAATATTTCTATACCGGTGACTCCACCAATCCCTTGAAAAGATTGTGGACTGGTTCTAGGCTTCCACATCATAAATCGCATATATTGAACATCGTTATTTACAAGAACATCTGCTTGCCGCATTGTTTCTTCAAGGGTTTCTCCCGAACAACTGCCTGCAATAATTATTGAATCTTTCATAATGCTTTAATATATTTTTCAATTCCATCAACGAGCCGAGATATATTTTGCGGAGCTAACGACTTGTTTTTGCAATCGGCCGGTAATCTTCCCAATCCCGGATACGTTGATTTAAATAAGGAGCTAATAAACTTTAATAGGTTATGTTCATCTATTCTAGAATTAAGTTCTCTTTGGAATATATTTGGTAACTGTGATAGATCTTTAACTTTTTTAGCACCCTCGAATACTGCAAACGCAGTATTTCCAAAATGGATGGATGGTTTTTCTAATAATGCTGCCTCAAATGCCGTTGTTCCGGTATTTGTAATAACCATCTCGCTGTTTCGCATTAGATCAAAAGTCTTTTCATATGGCGATAGAAGGCGAGTGTTTGGAAGCAGCTTTATCTGTTTGTACATATCAAGTTCTTTGTTACTGTATCTATAGGTATGTTCTTTTACGTAAAGTTTGTAATCAACTGGCAAGGAACGAGATATCTTACGAATTAATTCTAGTTGATTTATATTCCATTTACCATGAATTAACGTACTTGCTTCAGGCTGGAATTGTAATGGAAATAATACGTATTTTTCTTTTCCAATTCGTGGTTTGTTATATATGTTCAATCTATCAATGAGTTTGCCTCTAATTGGCCAGATAATAACGGGACCTAACGTCATCATACTTGGAATCTGTCGATATTTTATACTATTCTTTACAAAAGTTGTGACTTTACGGAATCGTATTAAAAGCGGTTCCTCAAACTTTCTTGCACTATCTGGTTTACTTGGACGATTCTGATATTTTTTTAAGAATCCTTTAGCCTGCCTTAGTTCTGCGGGAGTAAGTTTTCTTTTCTTAAGTTTTGCATATTCTTTGATTAATATTGGCCAGTTGTTTTCAGCATCATCTGAGATAGCAAAACGGTTTGGTAATAATGCCTGTTGAAATTCCATTACTTTAATATTTTTTTTATGCGCAATATAACAACAGACTAGCGTACTGTAACATGCAAGTCCTGCATATATGTAATAATTTGGTTTAAAATCATCAAGTACTTTTTCATAGGTTCTAATAACATACTCAATCTGCGATAGAACTTTGCGATTCTTCATAGTCATGCGTTGTTTTGTGCGACACGACGAAACGCTCCAAATATCCCATATTTTAAACCCATATTTTTCTTCACATTTTCGTAGATATTTCATATCTGGCTTTGTATGTCGGATATTACGTTTAGTATATATTGGCGTTATGTTATCTTTTGAAACGCCTGAGCGAATCAGGAAATCATAATTCTGACGCATGTGCGCAACGTAATGCGTTTTTACATTGTATCGTTGCTGAATCTCTTTATCCACCGCGTTCATAAGTGTGTCTCTACCACTTACGCCAGCAAAAAATAAGATTTTTTTATTCTGTAGAGAGACCATAACTTACTGGTTATACAACTGTTTATAAGAATTTATTTGCTCGCGATTATATAACTCGATTTAGTAAGTTGCTGATCGGATTTTTATCTAGACCTAGCTTTGTTTCAAAAGCTTGGACGATCATTATATCTTCCTTACTAAATGATTTAGTTACAATTAGTAATGAAATATACATTATTCCATATGCAACTAGCATCGCAGTAAGTAGCATTATGTTTTGCGTTCCTCTTGTAATGTAATATACTATGGAGATCGAAATAGCTCCGGCAAAAAGACATTTCAAGTAGTACTTTATTTTATATTGGAAGTGTACAAGTCTCCTAGCAAGATGTAGGAAAGTTATCTCTCGTATCACTAGCGATACACCTGTAGCGAGTGCAGCACCATTTATACCATAATCAGGTATAAGTATAATGTTGAGAGCAACATTTACTGCGGCAGCAATCATATTAACTTTAAAGATGGTCTTGGTTTTCTTAAAAGTCATTAAAACCTGTCTGGCTGGCCCAATAATTATGTCACCAAAGTATGCGAGAGTGAGAATAATTAATGCAGTACTTCCTGCAACAAAACTAGCACCAAAAAGTAGATTTAGTATGACTTTGGGAAACGCAACAACAATTAATATTACAGGTAGGCTGAGCATGAATATCCATCGAATAATGGTGGAGTAGCTTGTTGCAAGTTCAGCGATTCTATTGTTAGCGTATAGTTCAGACATAATCGGATAGAAAATATATGAGAATGCAATTAAGAATATACCCAGACTTGCTGCAAGTGGAAGTGCTACATTGTAGATACCGACAGCTACTTCATCTTTAAAATATCCTAGAAAAAACGTATCTGTCCACAACATTATAGTTATGAATATACCTGAGAAGAAAAGCGGATATGAGAATCGTAATAATTTTTTATATTCATAAACGGCTTTTAATTTGCTGCGAATCATTGGGAATGTTTTGATCTCTAGGAAAAGAATGCTGAGTATCATACCAAATGAAACGGCTAGGAGATACACTAAACTAAATTGCAAAAGCGTTCCCCCAATAAATATCAAAAAGAGAACAAGTATAAGATTCAAACTTTCTTTACTTACAGCACTTACTACATTATATTCTGCTTTCTTAAATGCTAAGAGTGCATTAATTGTTATGTTGAATACAGTATAAATTGGGATCATTAACGCAAAAATGATTAGGATCGGAGTTAGCTCTGGATTGTGGAATATATATTTTGCAATGTATTTGGCAGATATGATTGCTAAACTTGACAAAATGATTCCTAAAGTTCCACCAAATTTTATAGCTGCTAAATAAGTACCTTTTACTTTAGCAAAATTCTTTTTCTCACGATAATAGGCAATATATCTAACCACGCCTTCACGCATGCCCATCATAGATATCAGCATACCTACGTTAAGCACCATCATACCAAGCGTAAGTATTCCATAATTGTATGCACCAAGATATCTTGCAGCAAATATCCTAAAAATTAACCTTACCGCAAATAACATGAATGTTCCAATGAACAGTATCATGGCACCACGAGCAATTTGTTTAAGTACGTCTCCGTCCGCCATGTATAGTTCACTAAGGAAATCATTAAATAGGTTATTATTTCTTAACCATTATATTTTAGTATATAATGTAAAATGAGAAAAGCAACTCGAAACAGTGCGGTCGCAGTAATAAGTGCAGCTAATAAGATCATTAAATCTAATTCTGTTTTAGAGCGATTAACATTACAGGCCCTTTCGATCTTACCTTACCAATGGATTCCACCAAATCGTGTATCTTTTGAGCTAACTAACATTTGTAATTTACATTGTCCGCTGTGCCCAACAACCAATGTTATGAAACGAAAGAAAGGGATGATGACCTTAGAAGATTTCAAGGTTATTGCTAGAAAGTTAAAGGAGGCAGGTGTTAAGCAGTTAGATATGAACTATGCTGGAGAGATGACGTTGAATCCAAATATCTTTAAGATGATTAAATACGCAAATTCATTAGGACTAAAATCCGAAGTTTCTACAAATGGTACTTCTGCTAAAACAAGAGAGTTAATTGAAGCAGAACCAACATCCATATTGTTTGCAATGGATGGTATTACTAAAAAGACCCAAGAAGCATATCGGAGAAACTCTAAGTTTGAAGATGTTTACAAACATCTCAAGGAGTTATGTTACTATAAGAAAAAGTTGAATACGAAAACAATGATCATTTGGCAGTTTATTCCAATGAAGCATAACGAACATGAGATTAAAGATGTAATTCGAATTGCTAAAGAGATCGGTGTTGATCGACTTGACCTAAAAACTGCATCATTGTTTGACGAGATATTAGGCAAAGATAAAAAAACTCTTGCAGAAAAGTTTCTCCCAAAGAATAAAACATATACTCGATATAGTGCAGAGCAGACGATAAATAAGCCAATCTTCTGTCCAGCAATATACATGCCACTTATATTGTATAATGGGGATGTAACTCTTTGTTGTTATGACTATGATGGTAAGTATTCTTTTGGAAACATACTAACTGAAAATTCTTTCAAAAAAATCTGGAAATCTCAAAGACTTAAGAAGATAAGACGAAGTATAATTAAATTAACATTACCCTTATGTCAGAAATGTACGATGGGCGTTGGCGGAAGTATAATATTTAGATTTTAACGTTTGCAGTTTTGTAAGCTAATTCTACAACTCGTTCCGTAGCTTTTCCATCAGTTGTAAATGTAGTTAATTTCTTTCGCATGCCGTTTCTAAATTCTGCATCTACCACTCTACCGATAAGTTGTTTAGCTTCACCTGTGCTGAACGCGTAAGGTATTAGTTTGGTTTGTGTTAATCTTGCTAATTCATCTTCGCCCTTAAGATCTGGTTGTATACTTATAACTGGCGCATTCATATATGCGGCTTCAAGACCGATTGTAGATCCCGGAGTGATTGTTAAATCTGATGATAATACAAAATCTGTTGGCTTTCCAGTAGTTACAAAGTGCATTCTTCCACGTCCATGATCTGCCATATAATCTGTAATTTCTTTTACAGATCCCGGAGTCATACGTGGATGTAGTTTTGTAATAACTTCAAGAATAGGGTTTTTAGCTACAGCGTCCCCCAGTATTTCAATATTATCTAGATCCCAGTAACCGTGAGAGTCTTTATTGCGTTGAAATGCATTACCTGCATAAAAAAATGTTAAGGCACCTTGTTGAATACCTATTTCATCTCTAATTCGCGCATAATCTTCGGGCGTAAATGCGCTAAGTACGTCGGGTAATTTGTCAAATTGCGTCCCACCCGTTACGGTGATATGTTCCGCAGGGAAATCCATGTCGATTAAAGCGTTTTGATGGTGTTCATCCATTACAGCAACCTGTGTTGGCATGATACCAAACGCACCATTAGCATAATCCATTTTTTGGTCAAGGTTATTCCAATTATCTAGTACCATTAAAGAAGGAATGCCCTGTTCCATAGCCATTCTAACTACTTTCTTATCGATGGATGGTTCTGTGCCATCAACTATGCTTGGCCCAACCATAATCAAATCTATGTTTTCTAGATTTAATTCGCTATTTAACCGACCGTTCGTTGAAGAATATGGAATGAGTGTATTTTTATCTAGTTTTGGAACTCGATCATGTGTGAGCATCAGTACATCTGCGTCATTTTGAATGAGTATTTCTAACGGAGGTATAATTGCGTTAATGCCGCCAGGATGTTGTGCTGCTGCAAGTATTTTCATATAGTAGTAAAGGCGCAAAAAGCTTAAATACCTTTTCAAATCAGAGAGTGTATGAAGACACTTAAGCACCAAATTGATGATGTTAAATACTGGCTTTTTTGGAGAACTAGTGGTATATATGATCTTTTTGATAAGGTAAGATTCTTTTACTTTGTACTGCCTAAATATCGTAGAAAGTCACCCTTGTTTCAACATATTAATATTGAGACTACGAACATTTGTACAAAGAAATGCCCTTTTTGTTATTTTGGCAATGTTACAAATCCACTTAAGCTAAAAGTAATGTCGGATAAATTGTTTAAGTCACTTATTGACCAGTTAGCAGATATGAAGTATCGAGGTAGAATTTCTTTGTTCGAGATAAACGAACCCTTAACCGATCCAAGTATTTTTGAACGTGTTGCATACGTTAAGAAAAAACTTCCAAGATCATTACATGTTATGGTTACAAATGGTGATTTACTAACGCCAAAAAAACTAGAGCGATTATTTCAATTGGGTGTAGATCGTATAGATCTTAATGCATATAATAAATCTGATCTTATACGAAATAAAAATTTACTAAAAAAAGCAAAATATCCTAAAGATCGATTGATACGTTACGATAAGACTCAACGATTTTTAACTACACTTTGGGCATCTCGCGGAGGTAGCTTAGATAAATACAAGAAAAAAATTATACCTAAGAAACCTTGTGAGTTAGTTCATGTACAGATGATAATAAAATCAAATGGTGACGTTGTAGGTTGCGCTAATGATTTATATCGGAAACAGATTATGGGAAACGTAACGAAACAGGCCATAAAAGATGTTTGGTTTGGAGAGAAATTTGAAACCTTACGAAAGAATTTAAACCAAGGCAAACGTCACAAGTTCCCATTATGCAAGGGTTGTGATTACGGTGGTGTTGGTGGATATACTCGACACACTAAAAAGAAATGAAATTTGCAATAATTGGTACAAGTTCTGCAGCAGCAAGACATGCACGCGCAATTAATCATATTCGTGGATCGCACGTTGTCGCAGTTTGTGGGAGTTCTAAGGAACACACAGATAGTTTTGCTAAAAAATATCATATCACAAAAAGTTATACTAATGTAGATCGATTATATCAAAATGAGAAACCTGACGCAGTTATAATCGCAAATATTCCAAGTAAACATTATTCTGCAATAGTTAAGGCTGCAGAATATGTAAAAATATTAATTGTTGAGAAACCGATTGTTGTTACAAACAAGGAGGTCAAGTTAGTTAAGAAATTAGTTAAGACTAAGAAATGTTCTATTTCGGTTGTATATCAAAAGCGATATTCTAAAACATATCGATTGTTGCGAAACCGTGTAGCTAGGAATATAACTAACATCAATTATCTAAATCTAAGTTTTTCTGAATATCGCAGACCGCCTTATTTTGCAGGCCATCGCTCATGGCTTAAGAACTGGAAATCTTCGGGTGGGGGCGTCTTAATGCAACAAGGAATACATTGGATCAATATGTTAGGAAGTTTGTTTGATTATGATTTTGAGATTAAATCTGCGAAGGCGTCTTTTGACAATGGTTTGGAAACCGAAGATAGTGTTGCAGTAAGTTTGTTAGCTAAAAAACATATAACTTGCAATCTGTTTTTTACACGTGCTTCCACAACCCATCTAACAAATCTATGTGTATATGGTAAGGGCTTTACGTACGAAATCGAAGGAAGTAGATTTACGAAAAGAATTCCGCGTAACACACTCCCAGCGATAAATGCAATATTAAATCGAGTTTTACTTAAGTTTATACTGGTAACTAATTTTGGTCTGACTGAATATCGTAAGTTTTTGACTGATGTTATATCTAAAAATACGAACAAATTAACTTCTGTATTTCTCGAAGATGCACTTAAAGATATTTTGTTAATTAATAAAATCTATGAATGAGTTAGTTCTTTGTAGAATTTTTCAGTTTGCTGTTTTGATTCAAAGTTAGACATCACATCTTTTCGAGCATTAATGCCTAGATGATTACGAAATGTTTTGTTCCCAAATTTTAGGAGCGCGTTCTTAATCGCAATAGGGTCTTTTTCAGGAATAATTATACCTGTTTTGTTGTGTTTTATTAATTCAGGTATTCCCCAAACATTGGTACCCATTACAGGTTTTCCACAAGCCATCGCTTCAAGAAGTGCATTTGGAAAGGATTCAGAACTGTTTCTAATTGTTGGTAGAATTACAATGTCGTGCTGATTTATTATTTTTGGTAATTTAGTATGTTTTATTAATCCATAATATTTTGCAAAAGCGTGTCTCTTTTTGTAAGTTTCTAGCTGCGGACCGGTTCCAACAATACTGAGTGAGACTTGATCTTGTATCGAAGACACCGCATTAAATAAATACTCCAATCCTTTTTCAGTATGTACTCGTCCAACAAAAAGTACTCGTAGCTTTTTGCTTGGTTTTGTTTTGCTTGGTTTGAATAGTTTTGTATCTACACCATTATATACAACAACGTGTTTATGCGAATAGGGTTGTATTATTGATTTAGAGTTGTATATAACTTTAGAACAATTTTTGATTACAATTGGTTTTATGATATTTACTAAGATTGTTTTTAGTAATTTTGATGGGCTATCTATAACATATCTCCAAGGTGACCCACATCTTAAGACTACGGGAGTATGTTTTAATCTTCCATAGATTACACCAAATAAACCTGCAACAAAAAAATCACTGATTAATACCTGATCAAAAGAATCATTATTTGCTATTCGCAATAGTTGTAATATGTTTCCTCGAACATATGTAACATTGTGTGATTTGTTTTTAAGATATGAACCATTACATAGAACTGTAACTTTGTCAAACTTCTTTGCAATATGATCTATGATCTGCTTATATATTCCACGAGTTACACTATCATAACTTGACGATGTAACGATTAACAACCGCATTCCAATCAAACTCCTTTATTTTGTTTTTAATCTTTTGTGGATCAAACTTCTCTGTTAAAGATCGCTGTAGTGCGTAGATATAATCCCCATCAGGTTTAACCAACAAACCAACATCTTTGTTTACTAGATCAATCGTACCATTTTCATAAGTTGAAACAATTGGTTTGCCACAAGCCATCGCTTCCATAACCGTTCCAGGTAGACCTTCTCCTAGACTTGGCAGGAAGAAAACATCGCATGCAGAATAAAAATCTAGGACATCTTTTCGTTTACCGATTATGTGTACATTGTTTAAATCAGATGCACTTTCTTCAAGTTCTTTTCTAAGATAGCCATCACCAACTATTATAAATACCACCGTAGTCATCTGCCTAGCTGCCGAGATAACAATATCTGCGCGTTTTCTTTCAGTTAGCATTCCAACAAAAAGAACTAATTTTGTTTTTGGTTTTATTTTGAATTCTTTACGTATTTTTAACCGACCTTTTGCAGAGAATTTTATTCTATCTAAATGTATGCCTGTTGAAACAACTGAAAACTTTTTCTTTAGAAATTTCGGAAATTCGTTTCGTATGTGTTCTGTGTATGTAGTGCAGTTATCTGCTAAATTAAAAACCAATCTTCCGAATGTATTTATGTATGTTTTAAGACCAAAACCTAACCACTTTTCTGGCGGATGATAATTATACCCCACAATACCATCGGTTGTTAGAATAAGTTTACATTTGGGATTGGCAAATCTTCTTAGAAACAAGGGCATAAGTGAGTATGGATAATAATATTCCCATATATGTAACACATCATTTTCTTTTAGTGCTCGCCAAGTCTTAGTAATAAGGTCGAGAGGATCGGGAAATGCAAATCTAAATCGTAACCAGTATTTTGATTTTACTGGAAGTAGTTTGATATTTTTATGATTAAGATTTTTGTTAAAATGAAACTTTTCATCAATTTTACCTTTGCTTGGAAATAATATTGATACCATATACCCTTTTTCTGCATAGATTCTAGCTAGCTCGACGATCGGACGTCTAAAAACAAGGGTAGGGTTTACAAAACATATATGTTTCATTGTGTAAAAAAGAGTACCGCCATTTTAATTTTTTATACAACACAAAAATTCGTTTATACCTAAAACTTCTCGAATTTTTCTTGTATGTTCACTGGAAGCTAAAAACACTTAAGAACATTTCTCTGTAGGAGTGAATATGTTAATACCTACTGTAAGGCCCGCAGTTCGTGTGTGTGATCTATATGGTACAGTAGATAAAAACGTACTGCCGAAGTACTTTAAACAGAACTATTCTTGGACAGGTAGTGGCTCTGCAGCAATATATCTAGCAATAAAAGCATCTGGCGCGAAAAAAGTAGCAATACCCGCATTTACATGTTCGATTGTAGCAGATACCGTTAGAAAAACGGGCATAAGACCGCAGTTTTATGACGCTGGAATCGTACCCACTTTGGCAGATGTTCGTAACGCATTAAAATCAAAACCCGACTTGATTATAATTGCATATAATTTTGGATTGGTTCCAGATGAATTAGATAAGATCCTTGACTTATGTAAAAGGCAAAAAGTTCAGGTTTTGGAAGACTGTGCACACGCTTTTGGATTTGGTCAGAACGCAGACTTTACAATCTACAGCGCAGGAATTGCAAAGAGTCTCAGTCATTATGGCGGTTTTTTAGTCTCTAAGCGAAAGTTAGATCTGCTTTCTCTATCGGATGTGCCGTTGATCTCTGAGGTAAAATTTATGTTACAGAGTGTTGGAGCACAGATCGTATTTAACAAACATATTTATTCTTTTTACAACACATTTGTAAATCGTTATATTGAGAAATATCCTACGGCGAAGATATATTCTATTTCAAGTTTTGCAAAGAAAGTTATTCTACGACAGCTTAAACGGTTTGATCATATACAGCTAAGAAGAACAACAAACTTTGAGTTAGCTAAAAAACTTAAACATGTTGTAAAAACTAAAAAGCGATCAGATTTGTATCTTGTGCTGCAAAGTAACCATCGTAATAAACTAAGTAAATACTTGCGATCAAGAAGTATTGAATTTGTTCCAACAAAAAGTTTCCATAACTTGGGTGGACCTTTGTTTAAGAAAGCAGCAATAGCTGAGAAAGAACATCTAGCATTTTCTTTGTATCGATCAAAAAATGATATGGAGGTAGTTATAGATGCAATTAAAACTATTGAAAAAAGATTGTGAGGAATGGCGATCGTTCTTGAAGAAAAATGAACATCTTATCATACATACTCCTGAATGGAAAAGTTTTATCGAAGATACTTTTTACCTAACTAAATCAAAGTACTATATAATAAAAGCAAAAGATCGGATTAAATTAATTTTTCCAACTTTTTCTACTACCTTAGCTATGAATTCAAATATGTCGGTACCTTTTTTGGAATATGGTGCATATGCTGGAGATGTTCCTGCTAAAGAGTTTAACGAATTAGCTAAACATTTACCTATGAATACTAAAATTCATTCAGGGTTAGATTGTAAACATTTGAAGAAATATTTTATTGAAGTTAAAGAGCATAAGAAATTTATCTTACCTTTGAAAACCGAAGAAGTGCTTTGGAAACATATTCATAAATTTAAACGAAAAGCAGTACGACTTTCAGAGAAATCGGGAATTGTTGTAAGGGATATTGATGTAAATGAGCTTGATGAATTATATCGTCTATATCTTAGGTCTATGAAATTTTTTGGAACACCTCCTAACTCAAAAAAATACTTTAAGAATTTTTACAAATATTTTGTTAACCGAAATCTCGCAAAAGTTTTAGGTGCGTATTACGACGGAAAATTAGTTGCGATGCTTGCGGGATTTACCGTAAGTAATAGAATTCATGTTAACATAAATGTTTCAGATGTACGATACTTGAAATATCGAATTAATGATGCCGTTTATTGGGAATTCATTAAATGGGGTTGTAATAATAATTTTAAGGAATTTGATTTTGGTATTGTATGGGCGGGTCGCGGTCAGTTTGCGTTTAAGAAAAAGTGGAATGCTGAACTTAGGGATTTACCTAACTATTATCTTCGATCAAAAAAGACATCCAAACCATTTTATTTTGAATACGATGTGTTTTCATTCATATGGAAATACATACCAACACCAATTGCCGCTTTAATTGGACAACCGTTTAGAGAATTTATTGGAATTTGATTTGATGTACTCTTGGCAGGTTATGAACTTAGTTTTAGTGTTAATAATTTTTTCAAAGATCTTCCAGGCTTTATCTCCACGATTACGATAACTTGCCATACGTACAATTGCTGGAATATGTTTACTTTGGGGCTTATTGGTAAATTCATGTAGATGTAAATAGATTAGATAGGGTTGTTCAGTAAAAATTCGGTTGAACATTGGATTGAATAGTCGAACATATGAAAGTCCTGCAGGTATATGTAGATGTGTAAAGTTTGGAATGGGTAGTTCAATCAGTTCGTCTTTTGTCGGATTTGCTTTATCTAGGTGATTATATCTGCCCGGAAACCAACTTGCTATTGTGGATGAATTGTATTGATAATTATGTTTTTTTAGAATAGATTTTAATTCCATTGGTTCAACTCCACGCGGCGCTCTAAATCCTTGAACTTTACAACCTAACTTTTCTAACGTTTGTTTTGAATCAGATACTTCTTTTTCTAATTCATCGAATCTTAGCTTTTTTAGATTTCTATGTGTGTTCGAATGGCTAGCAATTTCATGACCTTGTTTAATAATTTGTTGTATCTGTTCCGGAAACTTTTCAGCAAGTTCACCAACGACAAAGAAAGTTGCTTTTGCTTTGTGTTGTTTTAATAATTTTAGAAATTTTGGAAGAACTATTTCAATTGCCTCAGTATCGTTGGTTTCCCAATCGGTTTCCAAATCAACTGTCAACACTACTTTATGCATGTCTTGGACAGCTTACAGTAATTTATATAAATTATGAAAGTTCGGTATAACTATGAAACGGACTTTGGTGTTTATTTTATTATTTGCGATTATGGGATCTGCAGTATTTGCTACTGAGTCAGGCATAGCAGGATATGCTGTTGCATTACCTTCAGATCAAATTGTTGTTTATGATGTTTTAGATATGTCTACAGATAATTTTCAAGGAGATGTTCTAGTTGTATCTGGTTTAGACGCATATTCTTGGGGTTCTGAATTAAGTTATTTGAGTGCTAATGGCTTTGCAGATAAAAATAAGAAAGTAACAGGTAATTTAGGAATTCGGTTTATTCCAGTTCAAGAGGATGGATCCTATTGTAAAAAGTTTGAAGAATGTACTTGGGAAGATACTGATGTGACGATTACTACTGACGATGGCGAGTATACTGTATATATACCTGAAGGCGATTCATATAGTTCTTATATATATTTTTATGTGACCGAAGATGGTTCAACTTATTGGGCAAAGAGCGGTCATACTGAAGGTCCGAATTCACATATTGACCTAACTTTTGAAGAAGCTTTTGAAGATCATTTAGCAAGATCTGCACCAAAAGCTGAACCTGCGATCGACCCAGTAAAGCCTGCCGAACCTACGCGAAAAATAACGGTAGAGGCTGTCGAAAGAGTTGAAGATGCAGTAAATAATACGCCATTGTTAATTGGAGCAATCCTCGCAGTGTTAGTTGTGTTGTTCTTAATCTATTCACGTAAAGCTAAGAAGCCAAAAGTGAATGTTCGTGTAAGTAAGCGTAGAAACGTTTCTAAGAAAAAATCAACAAGATAGGTTTGGTGTAAAATCTGTTGTCAATTCAAAGTCTTTTGATTTTAATGTTATAGTATAATCATACGGTGGAAGACTTCCGGATTCGGAACATGTTAGTTTAAATTTACCTTCATAGATTTGTTCTAGATGTGGGCAAATGCTACCATTAACATTGCAGTTGTCAGGGTCATTAACTGCATTTTTTATGTTATCCATTTCTATTCGCGAATTACTTTCAAACATAATTGCAGATGATTCATCAATTGTTAGAAAATATGTCATTAATAGGAACATCGCGATTGCTAGTAAAACAATACTTATTATGAAGAACTGACCTTGTTTATTTTTCATTAGATTTTTCTCCAGAGGTAAATTCTTACCGAACTAATATTATTATCTTCAGACGTCGTGTATATGCTACTTACCACATTGTTACGTGTTGTTGCATTAATTGACGGGCAATCCGTATAACTTGTTATGCTTGCTACGCCAGCATCAATCGGAATGCAACCTGTATCGTTGTATATTTCTAAGTCATAACTTGTAAGATCACTTAAACTACCTGCAACATATGCGTCCAACTTACTTAGATCTGAGGTGTTTAGCTCACCAAAATAATCTATGTTTTTTATCATATACCAACTGTTTTCTTTAAGGTCTTGATTTTGTTTATAACTAAAAACTGTTTGTTCTGATTCCAAAAAACCAGATAGAATGATAAAAATTATAATTACTGCAAGTGCAAGTTCTACAAAATATGCATACCCTCTTTTGTTAGATATTATCGCCAAGATATCACCTTAAATTTAGCCGGAATCGCTTCTTCATCAATAATTAATCCCACTCGTTCAAGCTCACAGAAGCTTTTGTCTTTATCGCGGTATCCACTTGACCCAAATTCATCTTGGAGCTTTGTTTGATTATTTAGATACACTGGGAATGTTTTGCCTAGTGCGGAGTTTATGAAGGAGAGTCTTTTGATAAATACTATTTGTGATGGTGAATTCATTGTAAGATTAATGCAATCCAAATCCCCTTGTGTTGTAGCCCAAATCAGTTCAACTTCATCTCCATTTGTTTTTGTTACGGTTGTATTTGTATCTCCTATTTCTAGTGCACCTGTAGAACAGTCTTTGGTTGTTACTGTTGCTTCTGGGAAAAAGAATTTCATAGAAAGTTCTGCAGTAGCATTATTGCTACCCGCGTAAATAATTAAACTATTTGGCTCGCGGACTAAGAAAACTCGTGCATTATAATTATCAGGTAAACTTGTTGGGACACTATCATTTGTAAGGTTTATTGCATACGCAGAGTAGCTCATTCTAAATGGGATAGTTAGCTTTGCATCGGTCGTTATATTGTAGTATCCACTTGACTTTGCAGATTGTATTTTATCATAATTAATCTCACGTTTCGTACCGGTTGTAAGACCTAATTCGTTTAGATTGCCACTCGTATCCCAATTTGTACTGTTACCGGGAAACTCCAATAATTGAATTGCTAATGTTTCTGCTTGTGAGCAAGCAGTGTGTTCTTTAACTTTAGTTATTTCGCTCGGAAATATTTTGAGATAGGAGGTTATAAGAACAATTGTTACGATCATGAAGAATAATAACACGATTATAAATTCAACAGTGTTCTGACCTTTTTTCATTTCTAAATAACATTAACAATGTTTGTGACGGTAGCTTTTTCATTCTTAAATTCTATGGCAGTTATAATACTATGTGGACCAGTTTGTAATGGCGCCGTTATCGTACGTTCAAATTCACCCACATTGTCTACAAATAAGGTGATTATTTCTTTTTGTGGCGTAATAATCGTTACAGTTGCACCACTAGCTGGCGCAGATTCATAATGTGCCTGTCCATTGATAATAATACTTCCCCCACCAACGATGGTGTTTGGATAGATTGTTGCGTCTAAACTTAGGCTTGACGGGAAGATAAAAATAAAGAAGCAAAAGATCCCAACCGATAGCATAATAACGGTGTGTTTAAAACCTGCAATAAGTTTTTCTTCAGATATCTGACCGGCAATAACTCCCGCACAAATACTTTCAACAATGACCATCATAAAAAAAAGATTCTTAAAATATTCTAAACTTAATTCACCTGAACCCGGCTGTATTCCAACACCACTGAATATCCCCATTTTTTGTATAAATAAAATTGGCGCAAGAATTTTAAATAACCCAATAACTACTCCAACAAATACAAAATAAACTGCATACATGATAACAATCTGTTCTTTCATGACAGATTTTTTCTCAGCCTCCATCTGTTTTAGTAGACTGACATCTTCGGCTAATGAGTTAAGCGTTGTTTTTACATCTCCACCCGTGTGGAAACTTTCTAAAACAATGTTATTGATCCGTCTAATTAATTCACTTTTAGCTAGTAAGTCTGTAAATTTTGTCCATGCTTTTGGAAAGGGCGTACTCCAACTTAACCAAATGTTTAATTTATTAATATATTTTGAAAGCGCACCATAGTCTGAATCTGAACTAGTCTGTATTGCTTGAGGTAGAGTCATGCCTGCAGATACGTTTTGTGCCATATCTCGTAAGAAATTTGGATACTCATCTTCAGCTTTTTTAGTCTCCTGAAATGCTAAGAAGTTTAATGCTAGATAGGGTGCAATAACTAACATTATACCGAGTGCAGATACTGCAATCATAGTAGTACTTGCTGCACCTAAGAAGTATGCAGTTATAGAAATTATCAACGGTACAGGTAATAACATGAGTAACAAATATGATTTCCGCATATTGCTTCTTTTGCCTGAATGTTTCTTTTTCAACCTTCAGACCCCCATGGTGAAGCACTTTTAATTAGTACTACGAATAGTCCAGTTATCATTGGCAGTACTACAAATACGATTAAGTATTGTATGAATTTTACCATATTAACTGAAACACCTCCAATGGTTACCATTAGTGACGAGATAACTACAAAGAAAACTAGACCGACAATAACTACTGTTATGTATATATTCATAAATAATGCAAGTAACTTACTAAACTCTTCCAAGCGTCTTTTATACTGTTGTATAAATCCCTTTGATTTTTCTTCTAAGTATTTCGAGGTATCTCCACCAACCGTTATGGAGTTTCGTAATCCTGCAAGTAGTTCGGTCCATTGTGGTGATGGTGATCTAAGCATTCCTCTGCTAACTGCATTTGGAAAATCCATCCCTAATCCATGAATGTCACTATCTATTTTCCTAGCTTCTTGTGAGAGTGTTTTGTATTGTTTAAATCTCGCAAGCATCTTAAACATGTTTTTAGGTTGCATACCTGAACGAGTTATTGTTGAAAGATATATTGTAACAAATGGTAAGGAGTTTTCAATTTTACTTTTTCTTTCACTAATCTTAAAATTAGGATAGAAGTACAAAAACGTTGCTACACATAGACCCATAAATACACTTAATGTAATGTAGATTAGAAAGTTAATCATTGTCACGCCCAATAGAATTGATCCAAAAAGCGCAATAAATACAAAAGATATAACTGACACTAACGTACTAATAAACAAAATAAATGCGCCATACTTTTCATAACTTGTTCGTATTCTGGCGATTTTAAGTTTCGTATCAAGTGGCTTAAAAATATATTTAGTCTTATTTACAATTGGTTTAAGTAGTACATAAGATCGATCATATATGTTCGCCATTTTTATTTTCCTTTAACATTAGAGTTCATGTGATTGAATAACTGTTGTGGATTAATGTAATACATATGTATAATCTCAGCAACATCGTTGAAGTTGTAAACGTTATTTTCTTGCATCCATTTTAATACTCTAACTCTGCGCAGGAGTTCATCATGTAATTCATTTACCGTCCAACCAGCACGATCTGCAACGAGTTTTAGTATATGGCTGTTCTTAATCTGGAAGGTATCTTTGGCAGCATTCCACTCAAAAACATTGTTAGTTTTTAGACTATTTTTATCTTTATCATATCCTTCAATTTCAATTATTTTACCAATTCGTCGGATTAATTTATCGTCCTTCCGAGTTTTTTCTAAGAAAATTATGATATCCAAGTTCTGCAAAAGACTTGCAGGAAGTTCGATTGGACGTGTTGTTAATCTGTCAATTACTGCATTAACATTATCTGCGTGGATTGTTGATAATCCCGGATGTCCTGTTGACATTGCATGGAACAATACACTGGCTTCTTTACCTCTGACCTCTCCAACTATTAAGTAATCCGGTCGTTGTCGTAGTGCTGCTGTAAGTAAATCATACATGCTAACTTCACCATAACCAGATGCACCAAAACCTGCACGTGTTACTTGTGGCATCCAATTAACGTGTGGTATCTGAAGTTCTGCAGTATCTTCAATAGAAACAATCTTTTGATTTGGTTCGATAAATAATGATAAAATATTGAGCAAGGTTGTTTTACCCGTTGCAGTTGTCCCTGATATTAAAATGGATTTTTCTCTTTCAATTGCTAACCATAGATATGCGAGCATAAATGGATCTGCAGTACCAAATGCGATAAGGTCCACAGGTGTAAGTGGTATCCTAAAGAACTTTCGTATGGTAAAATTACTTCCACGTCGAGCAATATCTGTGCCATATGTTATCTGAACTCGAGATCCATCTGGAAGACTTCCATCCATTAATGGTGACGCAATAGATATGGTTCGGTTACATTTTTGTGCAAGACGCATTACAAAGGAATCTAATTGTTCTTTTGTTTTGAAAGATATGTTTGTTGATATTTCACCATAGAGTGGATTTCGATGATAGATGTATATGGGTAATCCAATGCCGTCGCAAGAGATATCTTCGATATTTGGATCACGTGCAATCGCATCAATTTTACTTAGACCAATTGCTTCCCTGAAAATATAATATTTTATTTTGATTGATTCCATCGGCTTTGGTTTAAAACCGATCATTGTCCAAATGTCGTCAATTTCTTTGTTTATGTATTTATTTACCTCAGTAGCATCTTTTACTTTATTGAAATCTATCTCTAATCTGTCGTGTAATTCTTCAAGAGTTCGTTCGATTACACCGAGTAGATTTTTATCTAAATCAGGTTCTACTAATGTATATTGTAATTGATTTGATGATGTATTGTATAAAATATTAGCAAACGCCAACGGAATCGTACTTGTTTTGGTTTTAGTAGATATAATTGGATAAGATTCATTTACTGTACGAATTTGTGATAGAATATCTTTCTTAATTTGAATATCGTTTGAAAATTGTACTGGGAGAGGCATTCGTTCAGCACCGGCAGGGTCTTCAACCAGATTAACTGGTTGGTTTTGATTCATGTTAATCTGCTGAATAATTGTATTAATTGGCAAGTCTTCTTCAGATTCTTTTTGGGGTAATATTTCTGGCTCTTGCTCACGTGGGGCATAATCTGTATCTTTGAACTTCTTAAGAAATTGACCAATAACTCGACGCTTCTTGCTAATCATAATTATATAATGAAGCATCTAATAGAAAAAGATTACTATGAAATCACAATTTCATTTGATGTTACGTTAAAAAGAAGTTTTACCTCAGCATTTTGCGAGTTGCTCGCACCAACAAAACTTACATTTGTCCACTGTGGAACTTTAGTTACATATAATGAGCTTTTACCTGCAGATTGTATTATGATACTATCATTTTTGCCAATTATGTTGTAATCTGAAGCACCCATGCTGCGAGGTATTGCCAGAGTTTTAATCGGAGCAATAGCGTTTGTTTGGTCAGATGTTGCTTTAAGTTCCATCGTCCCAGTTTCTATTCTAGCAAAAATACTGTTCGCGAGGTGTTCTTTTATTTGATGCGCACTATCGTCACTAAAATTACTTGAAAAGACAAATACAAACCCCAAGAAGATTAGACCCAGTATAATAAAGTAATTCATATATACAACATTGCTCTGCCCATTTCGTAGCATGCTAATAAGAAACTGTTAAATAATTTATATGTTTGGGTTAAGTATGTTGGATATTAAGTTGTTTCGAGAGGATGCAGATCTTATTCGTGTGAGTGAAGTTAAGCGTGGCCACGACACCAAAGCAGTAGATGATGTTATTAAATTTGATAAGTCTTGGCGAGTTGCTTTAAAGAAAGTAGAACAACTTAGAAAACAACGTAACACCGTATCTGCGGAGATTAATCAACTTAAGAAACAAGGCAAGTCTGGAATCGCAAAGATCAAAGAGATGAAACAGGTTGCAGAGGATATTCAAAAACAAGATCAACACATTAAAGATTTAATTGAAAAGCGAGATGCTGCTAGGGAATTAGTTGGTAATATTTTAGATCCGTCAGTTCCAATGGGTAAAACTGAAGAGGATAATGTTCCAATAAAGTTTGTCGGTAAGCCAACTAAATTCAATTTTCCAATTAAAGATCATATTGAGTTAGGTGAAATGCATGATCTTTTTGATTTTGAAACTGGCGCAAAAGTATCTGGAGCACGTTTTGTCTATTTCAAAAACGAAGCAGTTATTTTAGATCTCGCAATTCAGCGATATGCACTTGATCGGCTTCAAAAGAAAGGATTCACACTTACATTTCCACCTTTAATGATAAATCGAGATACTTTGGCGGGCGGCGTTAATCTATCTGAGTTTCAAGAAGATACCTACAAGATCGAAAACGAAGATCTTTACTTAGTTGCAACAACGGAGTTCCCCTTAATTGCATTAAAGAAAGGTCAAACTTTGTATGAAAGTGAACTTCCAATTAAAGTTGCAGCATATGGTACTTGTTTTAGAAAAGAGGCAGGTTCACATGGTCGAGATACAAAAGGAACGATTCGTATGCATCAATTTAATAAAATCGAAGAAGCAATTATTTGCAAGCCCGAAAATTCTGAAAAATACTTTAATGAACTTCAAGCGATTACTGAAAGTTTATGGACTGATCTTGGAATTCCCTATCGCGTTGTTAATACTTGTTCAGGTGATTTAGGTAATAAACAAGCAATTATGTATGATATTCAAGCTTGGCTACCTGGCCAAAATCAAAAGAAGGGAGCATATCGTGAAGTAACTTCTTGCAGTAATTGTAAATCTTATCAAGCAGTTAAGCTAAATACTAAATACATAACAAAAGATGGAAAAGAATATGTTCATATGTTAAATAATACTGCTCTTGCAACCTCGCGTGCAATCCCTGCGATCCTAGAAAACTTTCAACAGAAAAATGGTTCGATTAAGATCCCAAAAGTCTTATGGAAGTATACTGGCTTTAAGGAAATTAAAAAATGATGTGGGTTGAATTAATTGGATTTATTGCAGCAATATTTACAACAGCCGCAGGTTTACCTCAGCTCATTAAAATTATAAAGACAAAACATACGCAGGATATTTCTTTAGCATTAATTGCTGTTTTTTGTATCGGTCTGTTTCTTTGGATGATATATGGTATATTAATTAACTCTTGGCCATTGATTATTGAAGATGCAGTTACGCTTACGATCTGGATGGCCATCTTATATTACAAGTTAAAATACCAGTAGTAATGTTTTAACCGATATATTTGCCTTAAGGAAATAACGAAATAATTATTTTGCTTAATGTGATTTATTTTTATATACTCGCGGTCCTTTATTCAGATAGTTTGCTAGATCTCGAGGGTTCATTTTTTTAGCTGCTTCGACACTAATGTGTACATCCGGTTGGTGAGGTATGTCTATTTGAACCTTTCTACCTTTTACTACAAACGTACCTGTTAGTCCGAGATCCTCTAAGCTTTCACCAATATTTGCTACTTCTTTACATGTATGGGACCTACCTTGTTTAAGTGCATTGGCAGCACATTGCATACGTGTGCGTAAAGTTTGTACTCCGTGAGTATCTAATGTCATAATATATCTCGGAAAAAGATCTTAAAAGGATTTCGATACAGCGATTAACAACTTTTTAAAGTTAGAAGGTGTCTATTTAAATATGAAAATACTCGCAGCAGGTGACTTACATGGTGATGTAAATGCCGCTAAACGATTGGCAGCCCAAGCTAAGAAAGAAAACGTAGATCTAGTTGTTTTATCGGGTGATCTAACTTATGGTGAAGTTTCAACTGAAGGTTTAATCGGACCTTTCAAAAAAGCTAAGCAAAAAGTAGTGATTATTCCAGGAAATCATGAATCTCCCGCAACAACTTCTGCACTCGCGGAAATATATGGTGTAACTGACTTACATGGATATTCTATGCGCGTAGGTGATGTTGGCGTCTTTGGTGCTGGCTCTGCTAATATTGGTATTTTTCAGTTAGATGAAAAAGAGATATTTAACTTATTACAAAAAAGTTTCAAGAAAATTAAGGACGCAAAGAAGACCGTTATGATTACACATTGTCATCCAGATAAGACTGTGATGGCAAAACTAAGTACCTGGGTACCTGGATCAACTGGCGTTGAAAAAGCAATTAAAAAATTTAAGCCAGACATTGCTATCTGTTCACATATACATGAAGCTGAAGGTCTTGAAGAAAAGATGGGTAATACGCGATTAATTAATGTTGGTAAGAAAGGAAAGATAATTGAAATATAGCACTGGACTTTCGAACAGATTTTAAATGTTTATAGTAAGCACGTTAAATGACCCAATTGATCATTGCCGAAAAACCTAGCGCTGCTGCAAAGATTGCAACTGCATTAGGTCCTGCAACATTAAAGAAGCAAGGTACAGTATCTTGGTTTGAGATTCCAGACAAGAAAATATATGTTGCATCTGCAGTTGGCCATCTATATACATTAACCTGTAAGGAGCGAGGGTACCCTGTTTTTGGAGTTGAATGGACACCAACTTTTGAGAAGTCAAAAAGTGCAGCCTTCGCAAAGAAATATCATACAGTCTTAACTAAGTTAGCAAAGAAATGTACTGAGTTTGTTGTTGCAACGGACTTTGATATTGAGGGCGAAGTAATTGGACTTAATATTGTACGTTTTATCTGTAAGAAAAAAGATGCATATCGAATGAAGTTCTCAACCTTAATGAAAGAGGACTTAATTGAAGCTTACAAAACTAAATTAAACACCTTAGACTGGGGACAGGCAAGAGCTGGAGAGACTCGTCATACTTTGGATTGGTATTATGGTATCAACCTATCGAAAGCTGCAATGTCCGCAGTAACTCTTGCAAAAAATCGTTATGTTCCGCTGTCTATTGGACGAATTCAAGGCCCATCTTTAGCACTATTGGCTGAACGTGAGCGAGAGATAGCAGCATTTAAGCCAGTTCCATATTGGCAAATTTTTGCGGATGTTCAACTTAAGACTGGCGAAGTTGAAGCAATTCATATTGAAGACAAGTTTTGGGATGAATATAAAGCAAAACAAATTTACAAAAAAGTAAAAGACAAACCAGCAACAATCGCGAAGATAGCAAAAACAAAGCAAGCAGTTTATCCACCTTTTCCATTTGATCTTACCTCACTTCAGATTGAGGCATATCGTTGTTTACGAATATCTCCAAAACGAACACTTTCTGCAGCACAGGAACTTTATACTGCAGCATTGATTTCATATCCACGAACGAGTTCACAAAAACTTCCTGCAAAATTAGGTTTTAAGAATATTCTAACTAAGCTGGGAAAGAATCCAAAATATTCTTTGATAACAAAACAGGTGCTAAAAACTTCTTTGCGACCAAATGAAGGGAAAAAATCGGATCCAGCACATCCTGCAATCTATCCAACAGGTGCAGTTGCTCGTGGATTAGATGGTGATGCTGCAAAGGTTTATGATCTTATTGTAAAGCGATTCTTTTCAGTATTTGGTGAGGCTGGAGAGCGAGAGAGTACAAAGATCGGAATATTTATTGAGAAAGAACCGTTTGTAATGAGTGGAATTATTACAACAAAACTTGGCTGGCAAAAATGGTATCAACCTTATTCTGAGAAAAAAGAATTCGAACTTCCCCCATTAAATGTTGGTGAAGTTTATGCTGAAAAAACTCGAATTAAAAAAGATGAGACAAAACCACCAAAAAGATATACTCCCGCATCTGTAATTAAGGCACTTGAGAAAGCGAACTTGGGAACAAAAGCAACTCGTGCAAATATTATTGAAATCTTGCGAGATCGTGGTTATATTCAAGGAACGCCCATTGTTGTTACCGAACTGGGTCTTAAGGTGATAGATACTTTTGCAAAATATGCACCGACTATTCTGTCAAAAGAACTTACACGAAAGTTTGAAGAAGAGATGCAACAGATTCGCGAAAGTAAAAAGAAACCGGAATTAGTTTTAGCAGATGCGCAAAAAGTAATTACTAAAATTTGTGAGGATTTTAAAGCACATAAACAAGAGATCGGAGATCTTTTAGGTGACGCATTTATTACAACTCAAAATATTAAAAATACATTATGTTCTTGTTCAAAATGTAAGAAAGGTTCAATGCGTGTTTTAACTTCTAGAAAAACTCGTAAAAGATTTTTAGCATGTAATGAATATCCAAAATGTAAAACTACTTGGGGAATGCCTCAGAAAGGAACCTTTTCTTTCCTAAAGACTTCATGTAAATGTGGAACACCTTTTGCACAATTCTATACGCGAGGAAGAAAACCTTGGAGAGTCTGTCTTAATCCAGATTGCGAATTTAAAGAACCTTACGACCCCGATAAAGCTAAGGAAGAAGGTAAGAAAACCAAGAAAGATTAAGTTTTTAAATTAATCTTTGAGATTGAATTATGGTCGATATATTAAATGAGCTTAGCGAAAATTCGGGAATATTTTATATTGCATTAGGTATTGGTACGGCGGCATATCTAGCCTATTCAAAGCGCAAATTGCTTCGAGATTCACGTGAAAGTCTGGATCTTATCGTGTATGATCCTGTTCGAGAAGCAAAACGTCAAGCAGATACTTGGGATGGAACGCAATGGGTTTATGTTATTGATATGAAAAGTAAATTAGAATAAACTAAATCGTTTCTCATGTTCTTTTGGCTCAGTTGTTTCAGCTAATCCTGCATTAACAATATTAAACCAGACCGCCTTATCTTCAGGTAATGCACGATGTTTGACTAGTTCTGCCTTTCTAACTGAATTAATTCGTTCTAATCGAATAAGGCACTTGCTCCAATAGGCCAGTATTTCTCCACCAACCATTCGTATCTCATTTCGTTTGTCAAAACTAGAATAAACTTGATTTGTAACTAATATCGGTATGTTATGTTTTCGCGCAATAGATGATAGAATCGAAAGTTGTTTTGTAAGTTCTAAGTTAATCTCTTTTGGATCGTCTGGTCGTTCTAATCGATATAACATTGTAAGCGAGTCAATGACAATTAATTCAACCACGTCTTTTTGGATTAGCTCACGTAAGTCTCGGATAGCTTTTTGTTGTTCTTCAAATTCAAATGGGCGAATTACTGTAATGTTTTTTAGTGTCTGTTTGTAGTCTGGATCAATCTGCTTTGCCCTTTCAATTGAAAGATCGCTTTCAGTGTCAATGAAAATAACTTTGCCTCTTTTCGCAGCAGCAAGCGCAGCAATGATCGCGATATTGGATTTGCCGGTTCCAGCTGCACCGAAAACAGTAGTTATGATATCTCTATCAAGTCCACCATTAAGCAACTTGTTAATAACCTCCGCACCTGAATCAACTTTTTGCATGCTTCCACACAATAAGTTTATATATTTTAATCAGTTTGTATCTTTCAAAACACAAGTGGTTTGAAAGCCCGCAAATTAATTTGTCGGTATTTCACAATACTTTTAAAATCCCACTTAAGGAGATATAAAATGGTTAGCAAAACTAAAAAATCGTATATGAAGAACTATAATGGATTGCCTACTGTCAAGGCGAAGAAACGTGAGTATATGCGAAAGGTTCGAGCAGATGAAGATAGAGATGCAGCTCGAAGATTAGTTCTGTTCTTATCTGAGATGGGTTATTCAGATTGGGCAGAGGATGTTGCACTTGAGCGTGCACCTGAGATGCTAGCAACCGCAAAGACAAAAGTTCCTCAGAGGAAATAATTAAATAACAGCAGCAGGTTATGTTAGAATGCATGCACGAACACACCTGTTAATCGCTATGTTCTTTGGTTTTATCTACTTGAGATTATTTCCAGATATGGTGTTAATAGAGAAGTTCATATTTTCAATTTTTATTATTACAACTTCGTTACTCCCGGATATTGATTCACCTACTTCAACCTTGGGTAGAAAACATAGAATAATTGCAAATCTAACAACCCATCGAGGTATATTTCATAGTATTTGGATACCTTTAGCAGCCGCAAGTTTGGCTTTGTTGTATCCAATACTTAAGGGACCTTTGATGGGAATTTTTATCGGATACACCGCACACCTTGCTGCAGATATGCTTACTGTGGAAGGTATAAAACCAATCTATCCATTTTCAAAAGAAAGAATCGCTGGTCCACTTAGAACTGGCTCAATTATTGAAACCTTTATCGGAGCTGCAGTTGTTATGTTTTTCTTAATCCAACCGTTTTAGGTATTCTTCGATAAGTTTGACTTTATTTGGCTTTCCCCAGTTTTTGTATGCATTTAATTCACGCGTTAAATCAACTATTGGTAATTTTAGTTTATTAAATTCTACAAACTGTTTAGCAGAAAGTCGCGATTTTTCTTGTAAGTTTTCTTGAATATCGGCTAAGGCCTCTACTTCTATACCTTTGATGTTAAGTACAACACGGTACGCTTTTCGGTCAGAGTATTGTTTAATTTTTGTAGTAGTAATTACATATCTATTGAGTGCTTTTTCTATTTCAAAAACACCTTTCTTGTTTGTTAAAATATCAATATCTTTGACATTAACTGCCATTCCATGTAGCGCTAAACTCATACTACCCATTAGCGTCCAGTTAGTTGTTTTATTGATGTTATCTGAGAGTATTTTGAGTACATCTGCTTGTTTTTGGGTTATCATACATATAACTTCCTGAAATGATCGATATGGTCTAGTGGTTTCTTTCGAGTTGCAATCGCTAGATTTCCTTTGCTATGTAACTCTGCTAGTTTTTCAATAGCCTCAGACTTTGTTTTTAGATCATATTCTGCTTTTATGATATTTAGAATCCGATTTGAATCTTTGCTAATGTCAATGATCGCTTTTACCACAGCCTTTTTACAAAAACGCTGGCGAAAAAACCTGCTGAAGCAGTTGCTTCGCAAATACGTTTTGTATACTCCAATTATATTAACATGCTATTAATACTATATTAATATATCTGTTTGAGAAGTCATCCACTCAATAGCCTATTAAAAGTTAATGGTATTATGTCTGTATGTTAGGTAGTAAGAAAGCTCCAAAAGATTATGTTGAATTGAATGTTGCTGAAGCACAGCAAGATGACGTTAACAAAGGAATTGTAAGAGTTGATTCTCAGATTATGAAAGATATTGGCCTTAATCAGGGCGATATTATTGAGATTGAAGGTGAGCGAAAGACCGTTGCTACCGCCGCCAGAGCATTTCCATCAGATATGGGTGAAGACATTATTCGAATGGACCCAACTATGCGAAAAAATGCTAAAGTATTAATTGCAGACAAAGTAAAGATCAAGAAATTAGAATTTAAGAGCGCAAAAAGCGTAACTATTGCTCCAGTAAATGCTAAGCTAGTAATACAGGGAAATCCAAGTGTTTTGCAGCGAAGTATTATTGGTAGAGCTGTTTCAAAAGGCGATTTAATCGCCATGGGTGGAGCTCAACGGCGTATAAGTTTATATGATCAAAGAAGTAATTCTGAGTTTGATAATCCGTTAGATATTTTTGATAAAATGCTAAGTGGCGGATTACTTGGTATGAATACTTTTGGTTTAAGTGGCTTAAAGATGAAGATCGTGAGCACAACTCCAAAAGAACCCTGTGTAATTACCGAAGATACGAAGATTGATCTGAGAGAGACACCTGTTGAAATAAACGAAGACGCAGTCCCGGAGATTGCATATGAAGATATTGGTGGACTTGAAGAAGAGATAAAGAAAGTTCGAGAGATGATTGAATTACCTTTAAGAAATCCTGAAATTTTTGAGCGATTAGGTGTACAGCCACCAAAAGGAGTCCTACTTTATGGACCACCTGGAACTGGAAAAACCCTATTAGCAAAAGCAGTTGCACATGAGTCGCAAGCTAATTTTGTAACATTAAATGGTCCTGAAATTATGAGCAAGTTTGTTGGCGAGGCAGAAAAGAAACTTCGACAGCTGTTTGAAGATGCAGAGAAAAACGCACCTTCGATTATATTTATTGATGAGTTAGATGCAATCGCACCAAAGCGAGAGGAGAGCTATGGTGAGGTTGAGCGAAGAGTTGTTGCTCAGCTGTTAGCATCTATGGATGGTATGAAAGCCAGAGGTAAGGTAATTGTTATTGCAGCAACTAATCGACCAGATGCACTTGATCCAGCACTTCGAAGAGGTGGACGATTTGACCGAGAGATTGAGATCGGAGTTCCAAATCGAAAAGCTAGACTCGAAATCTTAAAGATTCATACTCGAAATATGCCTTTAGCAAAAGAGATCACAACAAACCTTAGTAAAAATAAGGATGTAATTAAGAATTATTTAGATGAGCTAGCAGATCGAACATATGGTTTTGTTGGAGCAGATCTAGAAGGTCTTGCAAAAGAAGCAGCAATGAATGTTATTCGAAGAGTTATTCCAGAGTATGATTTTAAGGAAGCTGGAAAATTTTCAGAAGAGATATTAACAAAACTTATTGTTTACAAAAACGATTTTGAAGCCGGACTTAAGATGGTTCAGCCATCAGCAATGCGAGAGGTTTTGATTGATGTTCCAAATGTTAAATGGACGGATGTAGGTGGTATTGAAAAAGCAAAGCAAGAACTGCAAGAGGTTGTTGAATGGCCACTTCTAAATCCCGACGCATTTACGAAAATGGGTGTTAAGCCACCAAAAGGAGTCCTACTTTATGGACCACCTGGAACTGGAAAAACCTTATTAGCAAAAGCAGTTGCAACCGAATCTGGCGCTAACTTTATTTCAGTAAAAGGACCTGAAGTTCTTAGCAAGTGGGTTGGCGAATCTGAAAAAGCAGTAAGAAAAATATTTGCAAAAGCTAGACAGGTTTCACCTTCAATTATTTTCTTTGATGAGATCGATGCAATTGCAACTCAGCGATCGGGTATGGGACCTGGAAGCAACACTGATGCAAGAGTTGTAAATCAGATTCTTACTGAGATGGATGGAATGGAAGATATGAAAGATGTTATTGTAATGGCTGCAACTAACCGACCGGAGTTGGTTGATCCTGCGCTGTTACGTCCAGGAAGATTTGATAGACATATTATGATTCCACCACCTGCAGAAAAAGAACGAGAAGCAATATTTAATGTTCATACAAAGCCAATGCCTTTAGCAAAAGATGTTAATGTTAAGGAACTGGCAAAGAAAACGGCAAATTATTCTGGTGCAGATATTGAAGCTGTCTGTCGAGAGGCTGCAATGAATGCTCTGCGAAAGAGCATGAAAGCAACAGATGTAAAGAAATCAAACTTTGAACATGCGCTAAAAGAGATTACTCCGAGCCTAAGAAATGCTGAAGTTAGCAAGTATCAAAATGCAGTAGCTTCAGCAAAACGCGGAACTAAATGCGATACAACTCCAGACTATATGGGCTAATTTCTAAATGTTTTTATTCGAAGTTTCTAATGTTCTAATATGTCAAAAATAAATAAGGACTTGCTAAGAGTAGAACGCATTAAATTTGCGATTGAGCGTAATAAAATCGAATTAACTAAGAAAACGCAAGGCGTAATTATGCTAATAACTGCTTATTTAGCCCTCGCAACAACAATGCTAGCATTACCTTCACCAGAATTAGCAAAAGGAACGGGTTTAGTGATAGTGACATTACTTTTTACAAAGCATACTGCTAGCGCCACTAAACGTAAGAATCGAATAGAAAAAGCGATTGATGATGCATATGTAGAAATCGATCGAGTTCTTAAGAAACTAAGTTAATACTTCGGGCTTAACTCCAACGATAATTGTATGTTCTGATTGAGAAACCTTACTTCCTTTTGTATCTTCAGGTAATGTGGAATATTCATTAATTATATCTTTAGCTACAAATAATTTGAGTGCTAGACTTGCTTTTAGCTTGCCGAACTTCTTGGCAACATGCCTTTTTGCGAATGGCAAAGTTTTGTATTCAGAATGAATCCACTCAAGCACCTCGCGAAACTGACGAACATTCCCGTCGGAAGCGAGTGAGTATACCTCTGAACCTCTGCCACTCTTTACATGGCCGCTACCTGTCGTTGCAAATGGTTCAATAGCAATTATCTCACCAGCTTTTAGTTTTTGAGTATTTCCATTGTCAAAACTAGGGATACTTGGCTTACAGTGTACAATCCAGCGACCTACTCCGTGGCCTTGTAGGTTTCTTACTGGCTCAAATCCAAAGCCTTGTATGGTTTTTTCAACTGCTGCACCTATTTTGCCAATTTCTGTGCCTGGTTTAGCCATAGATATAGCGATCTTTAGCGCAGCATCTGAGGCTTTGATTAATTTCTCGTTTTCCGCATCCTTACCTATTGAAATTGTGAACGCGCTATCTACAACATAGCCATCTACGTGTGCTCCGAGGTCGATTTTGACTATCTGCCCTTTCTTTAGAATTAATGTGTCGTCAACATGGGGGTTGTAGTGTGCTGCCATGTCATTTACTGAAACATCGACAGGAAAAGCAGGTTTTCCACCTAACTCAACAATCTTCGCTTCGATAGATTCGGCTATGTCGAGTGCTTTTGCCCCATCTTTAACTAGCGGCTTAGCATACTTCTTGACTTGCCGAAGTATTTTACCCGCTTGCCTATGCTTATCTAAATTGGCCATATAATTAACATAAAAGTAAGAATAAAAAGATGTTTATTTAACGTGAAGATATCCTTGTAAATTTCTTACCTCACCTAATTTAATCCCGTTATCGTGCGCAATTTTCTCAGCAGATGTTTGTAGCACGTATTTCATGAAATTACGTTGAGTTACTTTGGCGCATTTTATTGATCGTTGCATAATTTGTAGCAGACTTGAATCTGCTAACATTTGATTGATAGTTTTAATTGCACGTTCCGGATCAAATGACCTGCACGCATTATCCATAGAATTAAAGAATGAAATTACCTCAAGTTTGTACGCTTGTTCGAAGCGTAGACCTGTTTCTGTATCGAATTCTGTTGGGCGGTGTTCGATTACATGAACACCCATCTATTGTTCACCTTGCATTTTTGATCTTAGATAAGCTAATCCTTCAGAGTGTTCTAAAATTTCTTTTGCTCTTATGCTTACACGTAGATTGATACCTGTATGAATTAATATATCACCATGTTCTGTGGTCTGAATGTATTGTGATATTTGATCTGCTGTTGGTTGTTCGGTTAGGTGTAATGCTCGTTTAATTGAATGTGTAGCATTTTCAAGGAACATATCTAAAGCCATTCTTCCAGATGTAAGCATTTGTTCTTTTCTTGCTTGTCTTTCTGGATCTTCTAGCGGTCTATTTAGTGTAGCGTTTACTTCGGGCGGAATGTTTCCTTCCAGAGTTCCAGTCATTTATTGTTCACCTTTAAGTGCATTAAAGAAACGTGCCATCTCTCTATTAATATGGTCTGAGTCAGCGTTTAACTTCTGACATGCTAGCATAAGTCTCTCTTGATCTTTAACTAAATCTGCAATCATATCATATGGTTTTGTAGCTCGATTAAAGTCTGCAAGTCCGACAGATCCAAATTGTGTGTCTCCCATCTCTCTTGCAATACGTTTTAGTAAGTTACCTAGCCATAGGTTAATTGCATCTTTAACTTCAGAGCGAAGTTGCTTTGAGTTGCCTATCTCACTCTTTATGATTCTAACTACTCTTGCCCTTGGAAATGGCAAACTTTCATCGTCTTGCTCATCCATAGCTTCTTCAGTCATTGGTTCTGCTACTGGAGCAGGTTGCTCAACAGGAGCATTTTGCATCTGATTTTCTTCATCCATGATCATCACCGTATAGTAAAGTGCACTGTTTTTACTTTATAAATTTGTTCAGTTTGCACTATATAGATATGAAATTAGGGGTTTAAAACACTATCCCATGTCGAAAAAAATAAAATTTAAAGAAACTTGGCGCTTATCGCCGTGCTCTTGTTGCAGTCGCTCTTCTTGCTACGGTTTTTTTAACTGTAGTTTTTCTAGCCGTAGTCGCTTTCTTAGCTACGGTTCTTCGCTTTGCAATTGTAGCTTTTCGAGCAGTAGTTGCTCTGTTAGCAGTAGTTCGTGTAGCTGTCTTTCGAACAGTTTTACGAACTGCTGTTTTTCTTGCTGTAACCATTGATTTCACCGAATGTTTTAATACAAAACAACTATTTATTAATATCTCGTACCCTCTTAGAGACGATTATTTCATGCATAAACTACAGTCTTCAGAATCCCCTGAGGATTTCTTACAAACATCACAGGCCATACCTTTTGTCCGAATTTCTTTACAGACTTGGCATATACCGTACTGCAGTACCTTTGGATTTTTACCTTCTGCAACTGCTTTGGATACGATTTCTAACATGTCATTCATACGTGCAGGTATCTTGAACTCAGACGCTCGCTTTCCGCTCAGGTACTGTGACACTGCAGCTTCAGTGCTGTCTAGTACTTTTGCAATATCTTTCTGCTTCATCTCTTTTTCTTTGAGATTGCGCGCTATCTGCGCTTTTATTGCAGGTAGAATCTTCCAGACAACTAACTCGCAAGGGAATTGCATAGTAACTGCTGGTTTTACTCCTTAATAAGTTTTTGTGTTTCTTAACTATCGTTAAGTTTATAAACTTAAGATTGGTTGAAATATCACAATGGCATACTCAGAAGCAATCAAACAACGTTTTATGAACCCAAAACATAGGGGTACTGTAAAGGACGCAGATGTACATGTAACTGTACAGAGCGAAGTTTGTGGAGATGAGATTGAAATATCCTTCAACGTAAACGATGGCAAGATTTCAAAGTGCATGTTTGAGTCGCTTGGTTGCGCAATTAGTGTAGCTACTTGTGATGTTATTTGCGAGTTAGCTGAAGGAAAAACCCTCGAAGAAGCAGAGAAACTAACTAAGCAAGATATCATAACTGGTGTTGGTGATCTGCCTACCGTAAAGATCCATTGTGGTGATTTATCTGCTAAAGGCTTAAGAAAAGCAATAGATGAGTACAAGAAGAAACCTAAGTAAGATGTTATTTGTAAAGTTTAATCCAAGCAAGTATCGAGAAGATTTTCCAGTTTTAAGTAAAAAAGTAAAGGGCAAAGCGCCAATTTATTTTGATAATGCGTGTATGACGCTACGACCAAAGCAAGTTGTTGACAAAGTTGTTGAATATTATGAAAGTTATCCTGCCTGTCATGGTAGAAGTTCACATAAGTTTGGATCTAAAGTTACACAAGAGGTTAGCAAGGCAAGAGACTCTGTTCGAAAGTTCTTGAACGCAAAGAACAAAGATGAAATCATATTCACAAAAAACGCAACTGAGGCGATTAATTTAGTTTCAAATGGCCTGGACCTGAAAGAAGGCGATGTTGTGATCAACTCTGATCGTGAGCATTCTTCTAATATTATTCCTTGGTTACGCTTGCAAAAAACTAAAGGTGTAAAGCGAATTCACATTCGTGCAAAAGCTGACGAGACATTTGATATGTATGTATTTGAGAAAGCATTACAGGAAAACAAAGGAATTGTCAAGCTTGTTTCAGTTGTGTACACATCAAATTTAGATGGTTATACGCTTCCGGTTGCAGAAATAATCAAGCGAGCTCATCGATATAAGATTCCAGTGTTGTTAGATGCAGCTCAAGCAGCACCACACCAAGAGATTGATGTCCAAAAGTTAGATGTTGATTTCTTAGCGATCTCAAGCCACAAGATGTGTGGCCCATCAGGCGTAGGTGTACTTTATGGAAAGAAAGATAGGTTAGAGAAACTAAAATTGTTTATGACTGGTGGAAGTACTGTTGTAAATACAACTTATTCGGATTATGAACTTGCAGAGGTACCTGCTCGATTTGAAGCTGGACTGCAGAATTATGCCGGCATAATTGGATTTGGAGCTGCATGTGAATATCTGCAAGCAGTTAATTTAGATAAAATAGCAAAGCATGAAAATGTGCTTACTCGATACTTGCAAGAACGACTTGCTGAAGTTCCAAACGTAAAAATTATTGGTGTTCAAGATCCAAAATTGCGTGGCGGGATAACTAGCTTTGTAATTGAGGGAATGAACTATCACGATACTGCGCTGTTGTTAGATGAGGCTGCAAACATAATGTGTCGATCTGGGCAGCATTGTTTACATTCTTGGTTTAATGACCGAAAGATCCTAGGATCTGTTCGAGTTAGTTTTTACTTCTATAATACAAAGCAAGAGATTGATATTATGATCGAAGCTCTCAAAAAAATCTCTGAGATGGTTAAGTAGTTAGTTTCTTAACCAACGAAGAAGCTCCAGTTGTTACAAATGCAGCACCAATTAATACTGAGATCAATGTTGTAAAATTTGTTGATACGCACATCGCTTTTTCTATTTGCCATGGAAAATCCATCGTTATTTCTTGATCCGGAAGATCGATTCCCTGAAGACTTCCTGCGTTAGCCAGCGTTTTAATCGAATCTACTTGGCATGGCGAAGTTAATGCAAAGTATATTAAGCCAATACCTAATAGTAAAAAGACAGCACTTAGCCCCAATTTACTCTTCGCATTCGGACTTGTTAGTTTAGCCATATGATTATATGGAGTATGTTTAATATAAAATTATTGGTATCAAAATTCTTTTAAACTCTGATTCTTCTTCTTAGTCATGGCCAATTATGGTGATTGCCCCTGTAATATTTAGGAAGGATTCAGGTAGTCACAAGTTTTGTTATTAGTTAAATAATAGCGAAAGCGATGCGTGGGTGGCCAAATCCGGTACAGTTTAAGATAAGATCTTTTCCTGCGGGAGAAGGCGTGCGGTTGCAACCCGCAAGATTAAGGGTTCGAATCCCTTCCCACGCTGTAATAATCATGAAAGGAAATATAATAAGTGTAGGTAGCTATGGAAGTACGATTTACTTAGGTATCGTTGCTAGTAAGACTGCGCTTAAGAACTTGAGAACTGCGATGTGCGATCTTAAGTTAGATTATGCAGATGAGATTGGAACTCGGATCGATTCAAAGCACGAACCAATTGATAATTTTGATCCTGCAATATATCTAGATGAGCATATGCATGTCGAGAACAAGAAAGTTAAGGTGCATATAGTTACTGGCAAAAAGAAATTACATGTTATTGCAGAGCTTGCAATGAAAGATCGAAGTAAATTTATGGATGTAATTGAAAAGTATTTTGAGGTAGCAAAGCCAAAGAAATAACATGATAAAAGTGTATAGTTCGATAACAAAGAAGAAACACGAGCTAAAACCGATCCTTCCTAAGAAGATAAATTTATTTGTTTGTGGGATTACTCCATATGATGTTCCACATATAGGACATGCACGAACATATGTTGCATTTGATGTGATTGTAAAATATTTGAGATATAAGGGATATGATGTTTTCTATCTTCAGAATGTAACTGATATTGATGATAAGATTATTCGAAGAGCTAACGAAGCAAAGATTGATCCACTAAAGTTGTCAGATAAATTCACAAAAGAATATTATGCTGATATGAAATCTTTACGAATTGATTCGGTTACAAAATATGCAAAAGCAACAGATCATATTAATGAAATAATTAAGCAGACTCGAGAGCTTATGGACAAAGGAATCGCATATGAATTAGAAGATGGAATCTATTTTGATATTTCTAAAGTAAGTGATTATGGAAAATTGTCTGGACGTAAGGTCTTAGAAGCAGATGATTCTGTAACGCGAATCGATGATTCAATTGGTAAGAAGAACAAAGGAGATTTTTGTATATGGAAGTTCCCAAAACCTGGCGATCCTAAATGGGAAACGAAGTTAGGTGCAGGAAGACCGGGATGGCATATAGAAGATACTGCAATTACTGAGAACTATTTTGGAGCACAATATGATATTCACGGCGGTGGAAAAGATTTGATTTTCCCACATCACGAAAACGAGATCGCAATAATGGAAACAATCTCTGGAAAGAAACCATTAGTTAACTATTGGTTCCATACTGGTTTCTTAAATGTTGAACAAAAAAAGATGAGTAAGTCTCTGGGAAATTTTATTACTATTCGAGACGCTTTGAAAAAATGGGGTGTGGATACACTGCGTTTTATGTTCCTGTCAACACACTATCGAAGTCCAATTGATTATTCTGAAGCATCCATGGATCAAGCAAAGTCAAATTTAGATAAGATTAGAACTTCAATAGCTTCTGCAAACAAAGATGGAGAATTAGGAAACGGATATTTGAAAGAGTTTGAAGATGTCATGAATGATGATTTTAATACACCAAAAGTTGTAGCAATTTTATTGAAGATCGCAAAAGAATTGAATAAGACTGGCGATAAAAGTTTGGTTGAAACTCTGAATAAGATTGGAAACGTTTTGTCAATTGACTTCCAACCAAAAAAGCATAAAATTCCAAAAGAGATTCTTGCGCTAGTAAAGAAGCGAGAACAAGCTAGTGCGAAAAAAGACTGGGAGTTGTCAGATAAGATCCGATCAGAGTTAGCTAAGAAGGGATATGAATTACAAGACAAACCTGACGGAACTCGAGTGGTGGTAAAATGAGAAAGAAAGTATTATGTGTATGTGCAAAAGGATTGAGTAGAAGTAAATACTTAGCAAGTTATCTTCGTAATAAGGGATATTCTACTCGTTGGGGTGGCGTAGAAGGTATGAATAAACGAGGCAAAGCGCCAAATCATTTAACTCAAGAAGATATTGAATGGGCAGATTTAGTTATAATAACTCGAAAGCGAATTAGACCGAAGTTTGACAAACAGTTTAAGAATCGAAAGAATAAGATTCAATTAGATGTTGTAGATGATGGAACAATGAGAGCAAATATGCGAAAAGCCATTAAACCGTATTTACCCTTATGATTAGAAACCCTTAAATGAATTGTTTTCTTAGGTTATTTATGGCACAAGCAGCAGGCAAACAACCACAATATACGCCCGAACAAATTGCACAGATTAAGAAGAAACTAGCTAGCATGAAGCCAGAAGAGATACAAGAGATGATTAAGAAGCAGTGTATCTTTTGTAAGATTCTTGCTGGAGAGATACTCGCATATTATGTATATCAAGATAAGAAAGTTGTAGCTTTTTTAGATATTCAGCCCGGAAATCCTGGACATCTTTTAGTTGTTCCAAAGAAACATTATTCAGTTCTTCCACAAATGCCTGATGAAGAAGTAGGACATTTGTTTACCGTTGCTAAGCAGTTATCTGGAATTGTGTTTGACGCAGTTGGTGCAGAGGGTGTTAATATTGTTCAGAATAATGGACAAGTTGCTGGCCAGATGGTTCCACATGTTCATGTTCACGTAATTCCTCGAATGCAGAAAGATGAAGTTGTTATTGAATGGAAGCCGGGAAAAATGTCTGATTCTGAGGCTAAGAAGATTCAAACAGCTATCGCTGAAAAAGCAAAATCAATTAATATAAAAGAACCAAAACCAAAAATTGTGGAGAAGATTGTTGAGAAACCTATACCGCAACCATCTCCTGAAAAGATGGGAAAACCTGCTAAGAAACCTGCTAAGAAGCGAACTCCAAAACTAAAAAGACATCCTTAGATATTTAGTATTTTACTTAGTTGATTTAGACATTCAGCATCAAATATCATTAATTTTTTACTTTTCTTTAATGCAAGTAGTTCTTTTTTGCTAAAATATTTATGTGCTAAGACTTCTTCCGAACCTTTTTTAGTTATCTTAAGTTTGCCAAGAGGCTTTACAAAGAAATAACATAGCAATACGGAATTACCTTTGTATTGTGTATGAAAGAAAAACGGCATTTTATTTAGAACTTTTACATCTGTTCCAAGTTCTTCTATCATCTCACGATGTAGTGTTTGTATGACTGGCTCTTTAGGTTTTAGACTTCCCCCAGGCGTTTCCCAATGTTCTTTACCGCCGCGTTCGTGAATCAGTAAGATCTTGTTGTTTTGTTTAACTAGCCCCCGTACACTAAAATAAACTGCGCTTCGATTTGACATATTAACCTTTAGATATTATAAAAAATTAAAGAAGAACTTTAGTTAAAGTTCTTGAAGAAATGGAACACATCATGATGCGCTCTTGCAGTTTCTACTGCATGATTTGTCATACCATTGTCTAAGTGTTCTACGATCTTTGCTCTAGCATGTGGGGGAAGACTTTCCATATAATCATATGCTTTGTCAATGTTTGTAACTGCCTGTCGTATATGCCTTTGTTTAGCAACATATAGCTCGTGGTTTCTGGATTTAACAATACCCATACTAGATAATACCCAAACCATAGCAATAAATCCCAACACACCTAAGAAAACATAATTACCTGTTTCTACTAAAACCATCTTTATCTACAATGTATATTAATTGTATTATATATAGTTTATTTACTTAATCTAAGTAGTTACTGCATTAGTATGCTGAAAATTGAGAACATAAGATCTATTTTTAGAAGACTTAAGATCAATGCAAGCAAAAACGCAGGAACATATTGTATACCTTCCTTAATAGTAATGGTTTTTATCTTTCCTTGTGCAGCTAAATTCTGAAGTTTCTTTAAATCCTTCATGCTAATACCTTGTTTTTCCGGAGCATATACTACTTTACCATTTGCTTTTACTGGTTCAAGTACCCAGTCTCCCTCTTGCATATACTTAGGTTCGATATGTCTTAACATGCAAACTTTTTCAATTGCTTTTAGGCTTAGGAAGAAGTAAAAGAATAGCACAATTAATGCCCAGGAGATTAGTAAAAGTAAGTTTTTAGTTACGAGGAACCCCATAACTGTAAATATGAATAAAATATATAATGCAACAACGATTTTTTTAAGTTTGTTTAATGTTTTACGCATCTCTTTAGCAAAGGATTTTCTGTGTTTGTACATTAGATATCCACTACCTATGACGCCAATGATTGCACCACAAAATAATATGTTTATGAAAAGACTAAATAAGAATGGCCAGACCGCTATCGCTGGAAAGCTAGCCATTGTGGCACCATAGCCAGTGAGTAGTTTTGCATCACCACCACCCCATATACCCGTGTAGTAAAGTAACGCACCAATGGCATAGAAAACTCCTGCACCAATTAGGCTAATGGCGATTGGCCAAAATGAGTTTGTAAGTAGCGCAGTTATTCCACCTACACCAAGACCAAATATAATTAAGAAATAGTTTAGATAATTCGGAACAATCTTGTATTTAAGATCAGTGATTGTAGCGAGAACGGTAATGGTTAGAATGATACCAATTACAAAGTCCATATAAGAACAAAGTTCCAATAAGTATATAAATATTTATTCAAACCTTGCCATATGGTTTCAATAGAATTAAGTTCAACGAATTTATTATTCTTTTTGATAGGATTTTTTACATGCGCATGTCTAATGGTTGTTCTAGCTGTTGCGTTTGTTGTTTTTCCACATCTAACTGAAGCTAAACGGTTCTTTAATTTTTATTTGAAAGTTAAGGATAAAGAACGGCGGTGATTAAATGCCACAAATTAAAATATCTCTCGGAGGAATTTGCTGATTTCCAGTAAGCTGAAAATGGATCTTCAGATACCTAAACATGTTGGTTTTATTTTAGATGGTAATCGTCGATTTGGAAAAATTGTCTTGAATGATAAATTAGCGGGACATACACATGGTTCAAATAAAGTTAAACAAGTTTTGAGCTGGTGTAAGGATTTTAATATTCGTGAAACTACTATGTGGATTTTCTCAACAGAAAACTTCAATCGACCAAAAAAAGAGGTTGATATGTTAATGGCGTTATTTGTTAAGAAATTGAAAGCAATTGAGACAGATAAAGAAATACATCAGGATAAGATTCAGATAAACTTCTATGGACGAATTGATCTTTTTCCAGAAGAAGTTCAGAATGGAATAAATGCAGTTACTGCTGCCACAAAAGATTATGATAATTATCGAGTTAATTTTGCAGTAGGATATGGTGGACAACAAGAGATATTGGATGTTGCAAAACGATTAGCACAAAAGGCAGCAGACGGCGAAATTGTTCCAAGTGAGATTTCAAATAAAGATTTTGAAGCGGCTATGTATCTGGATTTGCCTGATATTGATTTAATTATTCGAACCGGTGGTGCAAAGAGAACCTCTGGATTTATGCCTTGGAAAGGTGCATATGCAGAATGGTATTTTACTGAGAAGTTCTGGCCGGAGTTTGATAAAGCAGAGTTAGTTAGAGCTCTAGCCGATTATTCCGATCGACAGAGACGATTTGGTAAGTAATTAGGCGTCTTCGATGCCTTTCTCAGTGACCTTGAATATAGCCTCCCCTTCTGGAAGATATGGTGAGTCAATAAGTCTTGCAATACGTTTTCCTGCCTTTCCTTTTCTAAGATAGATTCTAAACTGACATGCATGGTGTAAGATATGTCCGCCAATTGCTGCTGTTGGATTTCCAAAGAAGATATCTGGACGAGACATAACTTGGTTTGTTATGTAGATTGCAATGTTGTGTAGGTCTGCTAACTTCTGAAGTGTATGAATGTGTTTGTTTAATTTTTGTTGTCGAGTTGCTAGAGTTCCTCTACCTGCATATTCTGAACGGAATAGACCCATCATGGAATCCATAATAATTAGTTTAATTGGCAAGTTTTTCTGCTTGATTAGGTCTGAGATTTTTTCTGCAAGAAGCATCTGATGATCTGATGTGAATGCTCGTGCAACCATGATTTTTTTCATAACTTTCTCCGGATCTAAACCTCGCGCTTCTGCGATCTGTTTTATTCTTTCAGGTCTAAATGTATTTTCCGTATCAATGAAAACACAGTAACCATCAAGACCACCTTGATCGACTGGAAGTTGAACATTAACTGCAAGTTGCATTGCTATCTGAGATTTTCCAGAACCAAATTCACCAAAACACTCTGTAATTCCTTGACTTTCAATTCCACCACCAATTAGTGTATCAACCGCCGTACTACCTAGTGTAATTTTTGTAATAGATTTTCTTTTGTTAGAAACTTCTTCTGCAGTTGAGAATCCTAATTCCATTGCATCACGTGCTGCAGCAATCGCTTTGTTAGCTGTTGTCTCAGTAATACCTGCAACATCTGCTAGAACGCCGCCACTTGCAACTGCAACACTCATAAGATCTTCAAAACCTGCTTCCTTTAGTTTTTCAACAGTTACGGGACCAATGCCCGGAAGGTCTTCTAACTTAGTAACCTTTGATTCGTTTGTTTCAGCACAGATTCTTTCGTCATCTAAACATGGTTCGGTTACTTTTTCTACACCTTTTGGTTCAGCTAAGATTTGCTTAGTTGTAACTTTTTCAGTTTTTGTTACTTCTTCAACTTTCTTTTTCTTTGGCATTTTATTCTCCAATTATTTTTTGAGCAAGTTTAATGATTCTTCTTTGTGTGTGTTCATTTACATTATCGTAACCTGCTAGTACTCTTTCAAGTTCAAAGTTTTGACCCTCATCTTCTAAATTAATTCCTGCTTTTTCAAAGTGATCTAGTTCTTCTTTGACACCCGAGGTATTTAGTGTATAATCTAATCTTCCTTCGCAGTCTTCGCAGAATACTGGACTTTCACTTTCAGAAGAGCCCCATCCACCTTCTCTTTCAACTTGCGTTGGATCCTCCGCACCTTGCTTAACAACATCTACTGCTTTATCAATACATTTTGCACAATAACTTATACTTTGGTCCGTACCTGCTATCCAATAAGTGGGTCCAAAGTTTACTTTAGCTGCAGGGCCACTTACTTTTTTTGCTGCACCGTCAATGATCGTTTTTACATTCATTTTATATCTTTCCTTAAAGTTATTAATATCTTACAGGTGGTTGTCCAGTGTCCACTAGTCCTTAACAAGCTCTTTTGCAATATTTAGTGGATTAACATTAATATCTGCAGAGTTAATTGTAATCTCAATTCGATCAAATTGCTTGTTATCTCTAACCGAACCTTCAAATGAAACGATAACGCCTAGTAACGCATTATCTAATTCTTCTTGAAATATTACAATGTTTTCAGATTTTTCTTTTGCTTCAACACCCGTTAATCCAGCAATCTTTTCCGCGATGTTACTGAAAGCAGTACATCTAATTGCACCTTTTCCATCATCGATAATTAAAGATAGAACCATTGCAGGTTTGTGTTCAACCTCACCATGATCTTTACATTTACCATCAAAGACTTTACGATTACATTGTGGACAAGCATCGTAAAATGCTGGAGGATATATTTTGACAATAGTTCCAATTGAACTAATCTTTTGATTTGCGTCAAGTTTATCTAATGTTGTGGCTACTACTGCACTTGTTGCGCCATCAGAACCTGGCTCAGGAGTAGCTACATTGACATCTTCATCAACATCTAGAATTAACTGACTTCGAATATTTAGGTGAATTTCCTTGCCATTTGGCGAGAAATCTGAGCTTTTGATGTTGCCGTTTTTTACCTTAACAACCTGACCTTGTGTTAGTTTTCCTTCTTTAATCACATTAGCTTTTTGGTCCCATAGAACGATCCTAGTTGTTCCAGACGCATCTGCAATATTAAAGTTTCCAACCTGACTTTGTTTACCTTGTTTTTGGAATTCTCGAATTGGAAAAACGCGCATTACCTTACCTACTATCTCAAAAGTACGCATACCGATTACAAGGTCTTTAACCTCAACTCTGGATCCACTTTCATCTGGCATTTTAAATAACTCCACATTTAGATCATGTGCTACAATATGTGCTGCCCCTTCTTCAGAAACAAGACCTTGATGTGCGTCGCACTTTGCTTTTATTAACTCACGAATCTTGTCTTCAGGCTGCTTAGAGCCGTCACTGATTTTTTTCACTATTTCATCTATAGGCATATGTAACATATTGAGAATTTTGGATGTTATAATTTAAGGATTTGTAGGATTAAAACTACTGTAAAAGCGACCGTTTAGTTTTGCGGATTATACTTGGGTCTTCTCCACCGTGCCAAGATATTCGAGGCTGTATCTGTATTGGAAAGATCTTTTCAGAGTTGTCATCTAATGCAATCGCCGCACCCTTAACTTTTGGAAGATTGTTGATATATTGTTGTATGTCTGAAGAAAGATAGCTTTGCATAATATCATTTAACGCACTAGTATCCAGTTTGGCAGTTACTCTGTGTGATATTACTATATCGCTTTGCGTCATAACATCTGTATGAATTTTACCTGGTTGCTGAGTTGCTAAGACTAGCGAGATACCTGGTTGGCGACCCTCTCTTAATAGCTGAATCAACGGTTTTGTTGCGAGCGTCTCCCCCTCTTTTGGTAAGAATTCATGTGCTTCATCAATCATGATCCAGACAAGTGGCGCTTTTGATTTGTTTAAGGTAATGTCTGATTTTACTTCTGCGACCTCTTCTTCTTTACGTGCAAGTAACCGACTCTTGAGAATGTTTTTACAGATTATTGCGATTACAAGACCTTTAATTTCTTGCCCATCCTCAACGAAATTGTAAGCACTTAGATCAATTATGTTTGTATCTCCTCGAGAGATAACTTCACTTAGTTTTGTGGCATGATCAGAGAAAATATTCCATTTTTCAACTGCTTCAAATCGCGCAATAACTAAGTTTTTTTCTATATCAGTTGCACGTTCGTCTTTTTTGATTGTATTTAGAATGTCTACAATTGAAAAATTATTTGTTAGCGTGAGGATCGTACGTTCAATTAGTATTCCCGGATTGCTGTTAAAATCAATTTTAAATAGACTACACCAATCTCTCGCGTCCAGTTCATTTGGTGCAATAGAAAGTTCAAAATCTATGGGCAGGCCTTTCTTTTCATATTCTGAAGCAATTCCAAACGGTACAAACACTCGCGGTTTTAATGCAGTGGCTTTAAGACCCCATTCCCGTAATAATTTATCATCACGATAATTTGGGTGTTTCATAGTCCAGAAGATTCCCATCGTATCAAATAGAATTGTGGTCGTGTTTTTCTTTAGATCAGGTTTTAGGTTAGCTAATCCTTCTGCTAAAACACCTAATGTATAGGATTTACCTGCGCCTCGTTTTCCTGCGACAAGAATAACATGCGGACGATTAATATCTAGTAAAACATTATTTGCTAAACTTTTCTCACGTTCCATGGTTACATAATGTTTACCTAGTGAGATTGCCGCGATTTCCCCAATTTTCTTAAGGTCTGTTTCGTTTCTACCTAGCACGATGTTTTGCATATATTTTAAAAGCATTTGAATATAATAACGTTTATGCCGCGATACGTCAAAAGCAATGCTTTTGTATGTCCTGGCTCGTTAAACTTGCCGGGATGGCACAATCTGGTACTGCGCTGGCCTCGAAAGCCAGTTCCGTAAGGTATGTAGGTTCGAATCCTGCTCCCGGCGGTTCTATCTTTTCGAGAAAACAAGTTTATTTAAGGGGAGATATATTCAGAAAAGTATGAAAGACATAGAGATTCTTAAGACGATAGTTAAGCAAGAAATCGCTGCAGAACAGCGATATGCTGAACAAGTATCAAAACTTTGTGACGGTTCGGTTAAGGAAGTTCTTGCTGAGCTAAAAGATGAAGAACGAAGACACAAGCGTGAATGTATTGTTTTAATTAAGTCGATTGAACCAAAGTTTGATGCAAGTGAATATGAAGATGTTGATATGGAATTGAATACACTTCTTTGTGCTAGCATGCCAGATATGATTGCATTCTTAGAGTTAGATGTTGAAAAAGAACTTGAAGCTAAGAAACAATATGAAGGTTTTGCAAAGGACCTGAAGGATGAACGACTTTCAAACATGTTAACTAATTTTAGGGATGATGAAGCACAACACGCAGAGAAATTGCATGCATTATTGAATGATTTGAAAGGCGAGTAATCATAAACCTTAAAATCTTTATTTTTGAGTAGTATTATGAAGGAGTATACTACGAATTTAGTTTCACTAGTTCAAGAAAGCAAGTTTGTTTTTCGTATAGATAAAAAACCAGAGTTTAGTGAGCTGCCTGAAGAAGGATTTCTAGGTTGGAGATGGGTACATTTACATGACGTAGTTAAACCGCTGTTAGAAGACGTGATTAAAAATTTGTTTGAATCTCCCGCGGAATGGAGCTTACCAAATACTTCTGCAGTAAATGATGATGTAATGGAGCTTGTTAACAATGCTGAAAAATGGGGTAATAAGTATGATCCTGAAAAACATACTTGGATTAAGTATTCTTGTTTAAATCATAGTGATTATTGCGATCTCGATTTTACTGTAACTGATGAGGGCCCGGGATTTAATTATGCGCATCTAGTTGATTGTCATAAAAATTCAATCAAAGATGATGATGAGTTTAGTTATAATAATTTTAGAGAAACGCCTGAAAATTCTTTTGGTATGGGACTTTTTATTTTGTTATGGGAACGTTCGTTAGTTTGGAATGAAACAGGTAATTCTGTTACAATGCGAGTTATAATACCTAAGACGCCAAAGCAGTCGATTGAGTAGGTGGCTTGGAAAGGTTTAAAATCTTTATTTTTGAGTAGTATTATGCAGGAGTATAAAGCTGATTTAGCAACATTAGTCCAAGAAAGTAAGTATTTTTTTCGTTTAGATAAAGATCCAACTTTCAATAAGATTGAAGATCCTGATGATGATGAAAAATGGGATAACTTACACAACGTAACTCACGCCCTACTTGACGACATTTTTGAAGAAACATTTGAAAAACCTGAAGAGTGGGTGTTAGAATGTGCTAGTGAAATAAAATTCGGCGTGATGGAAGCAGTCTATAATGCTGAACTTTGGGGTAATAATTATGATCCTGAAAAACATATGTGGATTAAGTATTCAATATTAATGCAGGAGGAGTATTCTGATTTTAATTTTATAATAACTGATGAAGGCGACGGCTTTGATTATGAACATGTTATCGCGTGCCAGAAGATTGCAAAGTCAGACCAGCTTTATAATTATTTTAGAGAAAATCCACCTAAGAAAGCCAGTGGTGGCGGACTCTTTTGGTTATTGAGAGATCATAAAGTAAGTTGGAATGCGAAGGGAAATGAAATCCATCTAACATTTAGAGTACCTAAAAAGGCACAATATTATTAGTTTCGTAAGCTTCTTAGAAAGACTTAAAACATTTAATGCTTACACAGGAGTATGTTAGGCAATCAAATACGTACAGTTATTTTGCTCGGAGCACTATCTGGTTTACTCCTGGCGATTGGAGCCTATTTTGTTAATATTTACATTGCACTTGCTTTTGCAATCGCAATGAATTTTGGAAGCTATTGGTTTTCAGATAAGATCGTTTTAATGATGTATCGCGCAAAGGAAGCCGATGTTGGAAAGTACGCAAGATTACACCAAATTGTTGCAGAGGTTGCTAAGAAAGCAGGACTTCCAACCCCGCGCGTCTTTGTAGTTCCAAGTCAGGCAGCAAATGCATTTGCAACAGGTCGTAATAAAAATCATGCAGTTGTCGCAGTTACAGATGGAATTATCGAACTTCTAAATGAAAAAGAACTGAAAGGTGTGATTGCACATGAGCTAGCACATGTAAAACATCGAGATATTTTAATCGGAAGTATTGCTGCAACAGTTGCCGGAGCAATATCCATGATCGCATTTATGGCGCGATGGGGCGCTATTTTTGGCGGATTTGGACAAAAAGATAGTGGTAACATTTTAGAATTACTTGCACTTGCAATTATCACCCCCCTTATTGCAGTTGTTATCCAACTAGCAATTTCACGATCAAGAGAATATATGGCCGATGAAGATGGTGCTAAATTTATTGGCGATGGAAAACCTCTTGCATCTGCTCTAAAAAAACTGGAAGCTCAAGCAAAGCACAGACCGATGCGATTTGGATCAAGAGGATCTGCACATATGATGATTGTAAACCCTCTGTCTGGCGGATCTTTTGTTAAGATGTTTTCAACACATCCCCCGGTTGCTGAAAGAGTTAGGCGACTTGAAAATATTAAGTAGCTTTAAAAACCTATATTCTGCAGTATTGTATGGCATTAAAAGGTACATTTTGCGCAAAGTGTGGTATTGAAGATAACAAGCTAGTTAGCAATCTGTGTGCAGAATGTTTCTTTGCTTTGAATGAAATTAAAGTCCCTAAAACTAAAGAACTTGGCCTTTGTTCAAAATGTGGCTCAATTCGAGTAGATCATTTTTGGATCGAGGTAGAAAAACAAAATCGTGAAGAGTTTTCAGATCAGGTTAAGAGTTCAATAAAAGTACCTGATGAAGTTAAAATTCTTAAGGTCGATTTAATTAAGATAAAGCCAGACGGTCTTATGGAAGTTACATATGATATTGGTGGAAATATTCTCGTTAAAGAATATAAATGTGCACTTCGAGTTAAGAAACAATTATGCCCAAAATGTAAGATTGATGCACGAACTGACTATAAAGCTAAAATTCAAATAAGAACAAAAGGCGATGTTTCTAAGGTTGTTCACGAATCTTTAGAATTCTTGAGAAAGTACAAAAAATCAATTATGAAAATTGAAGAGATTCGAACAGGATTAGATGTACACTTTAGAAGCCGTCAAGATGCACTGCGGGTTGCACATCCATTTAAGCAAACATACAAGTGTCATATGAAAGAGACGCGTGAGGAATACAGTTGGAATCGCGCAAAGAATAAACCTAAGTATAAATCTACTTTCTTACTGACAAAGCAATAAATATATTGTAAGCTATTAACTCTTTTAAATTAATATAATTGCGTTAGTAAATGTCGAATATTTATGATGATCAATATGCACAAGGTTGGATAGATCATAGTGAAAGTGGTCAGGATAAGTTTAGGCCGAAATTCTTATTACCTGAACTTAAACAACAGATACAATCTCAAAAAGCTGATGCTCGAATCCTGGATGTTGGATGTGGTTGGGGGGCTGCGATCAGTAATTTAAAACCTCAACAACAATATATAGGTGTAGATATCACTCCAGAATTTTTCAAATACATAACCGAAAACTACTCGAATCCAAATGTTAGATTGATGGAAGGAAGCTTGCCAGATTTACATTTAGATCAAAAACATGATCTAACTCTTTGTGCATTAGTTCTTCATTGTGTAGAAGATTTGAAAGGATCTATTGAGACTTTGTTAGAACACACAAAAGTGGGCGGTAAATTAGTGATTATCGATCTTAATGATGGATCTGAATCACCTTTGAGAGAGAAGACGTTTATTACATCAGATGAAGAAGATGAACATCATATTCGTGGATGTGCGGAGCTGCACTCCGGTACAATAATCTGCGCAGAAGTTTATTTCCATAAGGAAAAAGATTACGAACGAGAACTTGCAAAGCATGGTGAATTTACTAAGAAAGAACTTGGCCCTGTTTTTGTAGCATATGAATTGACAAAAAAGTAACCAGGTACTCTTTTAAACCGTGATTTCTCTTAATATGTGTGGAAAGGAAAAAGAAATTCAAGAAAGCTGGACGCCATGCGTATCAAAAGAAAAAGTCTTTTGGTGAAGAGGGAGAGGTACTTAGAGTTAAAACTCCGCACGGAAGAGAGACTCTCGGAATTGTTGATGTTCGTTTAGGTATGGGAAAGTCCCGCATCAAATGTTTTGATGGTAAAGAACGTATCTGTAAAGTTCCTGGCGCAAAAAAGCGTAGGTTATGGGTGCGAGCAGGAGATACAATAATTGTTGAGCCATGGGAATTTGGTGGCGACGATAAAGGTAATATTATTTACAAGTACAGACCTATCGAGGTTGCTTGGTTAAAGAAGAAAGGTTTTTTGAAGGAAATCGAAGAAGTTGAGGAATTCTAAAAATGCAAGATACAATATTGATCCCAAAGGATCGTATAGCAGTTTTAATCGGTAAAAAGGGCGAAGATCGCCGTGCATTAGAGAAAATTGGCAAGATTAAGTTTTGGATAGATTCAAATACAAATGAAGTTACTGTCAACGGTTCTGATGTAGATAAGATTTTTATTGCGAAACGTGTTGTTGAGCTAGTTGGAAGAGGTTTTTCCCCAAGGTCTGCTGCAAAGGTTTTTGATGATAAATACTGTGCCGCATTAGTTGATATGCGCGATTTTGGCGCAAAAGAGCGAAAACAGCGTGAGCGAATGGTTGGCCGTTTAATTGGTACAAAAGGTAAGACTAAGGCAGTGATGGAAAAAGAAACCAACACAGAGATTATTGTTTATGGCAAGACTGTAGGAATCTTAGGTAAGCCTGAAGATGTTGAAGCCGCAAGAATGGCTGTTGAAGCACTTTTACGTGGTTCAAAACAAGGTTCAGCATTTAGACTTTTAAAACAAGGTTAAAAACTGCCCTGAAAATCACCTTCGGTTTAAATTTCTAATGTAACCCATTTAAAATATGCATAATAATCCAAAAGCTTTTTAATTTAGGGAGCCTTTCCATTCTATAATGGTTGATTCTAAAGCTCCAAAAAGTAGCGACCAGACCCACAAGCAGGTTTCAGTAGCAGAGTTTTTTGAGAAAAACCGTCACCTGTTGGGATTTAACAATCCTGCAAAATCCTTACTTACATCTGTTAAAGAAGCAGTTGATAATTCACTTGACGCAGCTGAAGGTAATGGTATTCTACCTGAAATTACTGTGCAGATTTCTGAAGTAAAAGCGGGGCGATTTAAGTTAATTGTTGAGGACAATGGCCCTGGAATTGAAAAGAAGCATCTTCTGAATGCGTTTGGAAAGCTTTTGTATGGATCAAAGTTCCAGACAACTGGTGGAAAACAAGGCCGTGGACAGCAAGGTATTGGTATTTCATCTGTAATTCTTTATGGACAGCTAACTTCTGGAAAGCCTGCAGTTCTTATCTCTAAAACAAAGAAAGAATCACAAGCACATATGTATGTAATGCATATTGATGTTAAGAATAACGCACCTGAAATTGTTTCTGATGAGCCATTTGATTGGGCAGATAAGCCTTGCGGAATTCGAATTGCTGTTGAGATGGAAGCAAAATATGTCGAACATAAGCAATCTGTTTTAGAGTATCTTCGGCAAACAGCTATTGTTAATCCGCATGCTAGAATTGTGTATATTTCACCAACTGGCGAAAAATTAGATTTCCCACGAGTTACTGAAAAGCTTCCACTTAAATCTAAATTAATTAAACCTCATCCACATGGTGTTGAGTTAGGTGTTCTAAAACGAATGTTAAAGTTCACAACAGCACGAACAATAAAATCATTTTTTACAAAAGAGTTTGACAAGGTTGGAGGTGGAACTGCTGATGAAATCATTAAGATCGCAAACACTACTATTGATGATGAAAACAAAAAACTTCCCGAGGGTAAGAAACTAACCGCAGTTAATCCACAATTTTCACCAAAGTATGTTACTCCAGACCAAGTTGAAAAATTATTACTTGGAATGCAGAACGCAAAAGTTGCAAGACCTAGTTTAGATTGTCTTTCTCCAATTGGTGGTGATCTATTACGAAAGTCGTTAGAGAGCGAATTTGATGTTGATTTTGTTCACTCTATAACAAGACCTGCAACAGTTTATCGAGGTAATCCTTTCCAGATTGAAGTTGGAATTGGTTATGGTGGATCTCTGGATCCAGAAGGTTCAGTTAAATTAATTCGATTTGCAAATAAAGTTCCATTGTTATATCAAGAAGGAGCTTGCGCACTTACACAATCAATGAAGAAAATGAATTGGAAGCCTTACGGCCTTTCACAAAGTTCTGGTTCATTACCTACTGGACCGGCAATTATTGTTATTCACATGGCATCTGTCTGGGTTCCATTTACATCTGAATCAAAAGAAGCAGTTTCCTCCTATCCTGAAATTTCAAAAGAAGTTAGATTAGCAATCCAGGAATGTGCTCGAAGTTTACAGCGATTTATTGGAAGAAAACGACGAGCGGAAATTGAACAAAAGAAAAGAGAGATTTTCAAAGCATATGCAAAAGAAGTTGCTCAAGCAGTAACTTCATTAAATGAGAATGATGCTTATAAATTATCAAAAGAACAGATTGAGAAAAAGTCTGCAGATACATTGAAGAAGTTAAATAGGATTGCAGAATCTATGTATTCAACTGGCTCAGATATTGAAGAGCTTGAAGAAACTGTAGAGAAGATCGAAGAGCAAGAAGAAAAAGCAGAAAAAGCAGAAATTGCAGAGAAAGAGTTAGAAGCCGAGCGAGAAGAAGAGGAAGAACTAATGGAGTCAGAGGAATAAAATGGCAGAATTAACTAAGAAAGATATTGTAAAAAGATTAAATGAATTAGGGGTCGAGTTAAAGAAGAATATAGATGATGCTAAAGATCCAAACATCACAATTCCATTACGAACACTAGCTAATGCTTATTTTGACAAGAAAGATCGAATGATTAAACTTGGTGAGAAAACTCAGACTCGAACATTTTTCAATGTCGGCCAATCCAAGAAGTTCATGCAGACCGCACTGGTTGCTTCACAGATTAAACAATTACTTGAGCAAGACAAACCTGCAATCTCAACAAGACAGTTGTATTATATTCTAAAGCATTCTATTGATGGCACAAAGGAAAACACATTTGATGACCAAGCAACCGAATCGGACCCGGTTATTGAAGATGTTGAGGTAACTATTGATGCACTTCGAGAACAGCTCGGTCTTGAGGCAACACCTAGCGGAGTTATCTCAGGTCCACTTAAGTATGAAGATCTAAAGACTGATGATATTATTGACTGTTCAAAAATGGGATCTGCTGGTGCAGCAATTCCACCAAATACTGAACCACATGTTGTAAAGTTTAAAGAATGTACTGCAAAATTTATTCTCGTTGTCGAGAAGTTCGCAGTTTGGAACCTTCTAAATCAATCAAAGTTCTGGAAGAAACACAATTGTATCTTAATGACGGGTAAGGGTCAGGCAGCAAGATCTGATCGAAGACTGGTTTCAAGACTTGCAAAAGAATACAAAATTCCAGTTTATGTTTTTGCAGATAATGATGCTTATGGATATTATATCTATTCTGTTTACAAACAAGGATCGATTAATTTAGCTTTCTTCTCAGAAAAAGCAGCTTGCCCTGATGCAAAGTTCATTGGACTAAAGACTGGCGATATTAAGAAGTTCGATATTTCAAAGTCAAACTGGATCAAGTTAGAAGGCCACGATCTAAAACGGCTTAAGGAAATTTCAAAGTATGAGTGGTTCCAGAGTAAAGAATGGCAAGCAGAACTTAAAGCAATGAAAGACTTTGGCTACAAAGTAGAGTCTGATGCGTTAGTTAGCAAGTCTATTGAGTTCATGGCAGATACCTATCTACCAAGAGTCATCAAAGAACAGAACTGGCTGGATTAAACTCCAGTCTATAAATCTTTTAAATTTAGTTTTATGTTCGAGAATATGGAAGACTTGCAATTAAAAGCTAAAGAGATTACGCGTTTCTTAAGGAAAGCATTTTTTGATAAGGAACCAGTTTTATCTGAAACGCCAGAAGAACCATTTTATTTTCATGTATATACTGCGGGCGGTCAAGTTCCAATATTTGTCTTAGATACAGTACCCTGTGATAGATTTGCAAGAGGATTTTGTACCCCCTGCGCATTTTCACAATACCCTTTGATTAACTCAAGTGATCATTATTCAAACTTGGAAAAACAAGTAGATTATATTATTGATCATGCAAATGAGCTAATGATAGACAGACAACCCGATATGGATGCAATGTTTTCTTTGCCAAAGAAGTTTGAAGCACCGATGTATGTTTTGCAGTTGGGAGGAACTAGTTCTTTTTTTAGGGATCAAGAGATTCCTTCAAATTATCGTCAGATGATTCTTAGAAAGCTTAGCGAATTTGCAGATGATCGTGAGGTAAACTTACAAGTTATCTTAGAGACTCGTGCAGAACATGTATTAGATAGCGCATATTCTGGAGAATTAGAAAGCCTTGCTAGTGAATTCCAACATTTGAATCTTACAAATTTATTTGGTTTTGAAAGCAGAGACGAGTGGGTACGTAATGTACTATATGATAAAGACCTAAATATAGCGGACTTTGAGGCTGCAATTGAGGTCTCTAAGAAGAATGGCATACATACTTATGCATTTGTGTTTGCAGGATTACATTCAATGAATTCTCAAGAAATAATTTCCGATGTAGATGCTTCTGTAGAATATCTGCATAGCAGAGATGTAATCCCTATTGTTATGTTGGCAAATATACAACCATATACAATACCACATATATTGTATTCTGAAGACAGATATAATTTACTTGATTGTAAGACACTAATTAGTATTATGGATAATTTGATTAAACGTGATAAACCTGCGCAAGGTTTTGAACATAATTGGTTTATCGGCGGACTTCAAGCAGACCCAAAACCATTGCACACCTTGTTTGATGATCCAGAATCTGGATCCTGTCAAAGTTGCATTGATCAGACTACAAGCGCACTGTTAGAACTAAAGCAAACATATGATTCAGAAATGTTTGAGCGTAGTACTCGAAGTGTGAAGGAATGTTCTTGTTCAGTTAGCGTGGATTGCAATGGTACTTTAGAACAACGGTTTTCAGAAGACCTAGAATTTGCAGATGTGATAAAGGAAAAATATGTAGAGAGGCAAAATGCAATTAAGTGATGTACAAAAACGTAAAGCAGCCGCTTTGATTAATAACGTAAAGAATTTACCGTTCTATAGAGCGAAATTGCAGAATATAACTGCGAATGTAGATAATGTTACGGATATTTTACAAAGTATGCCTATTATGGGTGTAGACGATTTTCATATTCTTTCAAAGAATATTAAATATGCTCATTCAGATATACAGTTTATTGATCGAACATCTGGTACAACTGGAAAGCCAAAAGAGGTCTGTGTAACAGAGAAAGATCATTTAGTTGAATTAGAACACGCCAAAAATACAATAAATGCATTTGGTTTAAGTAAAGAGGATGTATTTTTATCTTATGATTTGTGGTTTCCACGTTTTTACGATCTTTTTGAAGCTGCATTGGACGATATGAACATACCGCATCATAGATTTAAGTTAGAAGATTTCAATGATGTATCAAAAGCATTTGCGGGTAAGCCAACCGTTATTTTCACAGTTCCAAGTATTGTGTCACGTTCATGGAAATCTTTTGAAGAGAATCAAAAAAAGTACAAATGTGTTAAGAAATTAATTTATGTTGGTGAGAAGCCGACATCACAATTTAGAGGACGTTTGAATAAATTGGGAATCGAAGTTTTTTCAGATTACGGTACAACTGAGACATTCACAATTGGAAGGGAATGTGATAAACATTGTGGAGAACATTTAGCAACTGATTCTTTTATCTTTGAACTTGCTGATGAATGTAAAATTTCTGAGAATGTTTCTGAAGGCAAGCTTATAGTTACAAATTTGGATTTTGAAGGAACACCAATAATTCGTTATTTAATTGGTGATGTAGTACAATTAATTGACAAACCTTGCGCATGCGGTCTTACAACATCCAGAGTAAATATACTTGCTCGGAGAAGTAATATATTCACAATATATGGCTCTGATTTTTATATCTCTTCTATTGAGAACGCGGTTGAGTCTGCTACGAAACAGCCAACACCATTTCAACTTCAACTCTATGATGGAGAAAAGATGGGGTTGCGTATTGTATCTAATATTAAGTTTAAAAAGTATCGCGATGCTTGGCTGAAGAATATTTTAGCCGTGCCAGATATTAAGCAATATTATCCACAGAATCTAGAGATTACATTTCAGTTCACAGATAAAGATGCAGATACGCATAAACTAAAGAAGTTTATTGATCTCAGAGATATATAATCGGGTTCGGAAATCTTTTAATTAGTTTCCAAATAAGGATTTTATGTTATCTCGGCTTAACGAGTTAGAAAAATTGAAATTAGAATTATTTACAAATGGGATGAAATTAACTAGTCGTGCTAAGCAGGCAATCAATGAAGGTATGAATATTCCTGAAGAAATACGATTAGCGCATGATATTAAAAATCAACCGTTAACTCTCGCAGAGTTTGCTTCTACATCAGGTATACCTCTAAGATTGGGTTTAAGTGATATTTGGGTAAATACACCCATACCTGAATTCAATCCCAATTTTGTTAATGATACGTCGTATCAATTAGAGTTTGATGGAGATCAGTTTACACTCATTTCACTAATGTCGGAAGTACGGGTTCATCCAGTTCCAGTTCCCCTATATCATGGTTCAGTAAATTCGAGAGGTATACCTTATACTAATTTTACCGTTACGCATGTAGACCGTGCTAGAACCTCGCCGATTGATGGGTGTTCCTTCTCCTGTGGATTTTGTGATAGTTCTTTAACGCCATATTCAACTAGGGATGTAGAAGAAATTATCAGCTCGTTAAATGTAGCAATATCGGACCCCGTTCTTCCTGCACGACATATTCTTATCTCTGGCGGAACTCCCCGTAAATCCGATTATGTATATGAGTTAGAAGTTTATCAAAGAGTATGTGAATCCTTTAAGGATTTTGATGTTGATATCATGATGTCCCCAAGACCTGGACTTTTAGATAACTTAGAAGAAATACATGATTTTGGAGTTAATGCAATATATATGAATTTAGAATTATTTAATGATGAACTTGCTAAACAAATTATACCACATAAGGCAGATATATCAAAAAAATATTACTTAGAATTACTCGCGCAAGCAGCACCAATTTTCGGAAAAGGTAATGTACGTTCTTTATTACTTGTGGGATTAGAACCTATGGAAGATACTTTGAACGGCGTCCAAGCTTTGGCAGAGATTGGTTGTGATCCAATTCTCAGTCCGTTTAGACCTTCTCCAAAGACACCACTTTCATATATTTCACCATCAACAACAGAACAACTCGCAGAAGTTTGGATTAAATCAAAAGAGATTGTATCTGACTATTCAGGTGTTGAGATGGGACCTCGATGTTCACCCTGTCATCATAATACGCTAACTTTTCCTTAATAATGAATAACTTACTATTACATAAATTAGTAGTGCGTACGTAAAAAAAGTTATGGTTTTATCAGTAGATATTCAAGCTAATCGATATACATTTAAGATATTTTAAAACCTACAAAATATTTAGAGCAAAGCAATAGCCACATTTTTGTGAGCATAGCAATTTTGATTAAGTTAGGTTTATGAAGTAATTTTTTGGTAGTTTTAATGCGTGGAATTGATTAGCAGCCACTTCGCAATATGCTCCAGCATATTTGATAATTACAAAATCACCTCTATGTAGTATAGGCAATTCTTGTTCAAGTAGTATATCTGATCGTTGACATGTTCTTCCAACTAATTTTGCTAATTTTTTTTGTTTTGAGTTTGTTATGAATTGTATTTTACCAATAGTAGCTAATCCGTGTAAGTGGTGTTTTGTGCCATCTGTAAAGTAAAATAGTTTACCTTGTTTTTTATCTAGCGAAATAATTTTACATACATAGTTGCCCGCAGCTCTAACTATGTAACTTCCAGGTTCAAAGTTCAAAATAAGTTCTCGAGCATATGTTTTATTGAACTGTTCAATAATTTGAATTATTTTACTAGCAAATAACTCCATATTAAATTCAGAAACGCCTTCATCAATAGGTGTACCAATACCGCCCCCAATGTTAATTTCAGTAATGTTTGGATAATCTTTTGCTATGTTTAAAATTTTCTTTAATGCTCGAATAAAAAGTGCTATTTCATATGAGTCTGAGCTTGTATGCATATGTAATCGGGATATTTTAGATAAGTCTAACTGTGATACTTCTTCTAATGGAACGCCAAACTGACTATCTTCCGAAGCTGCTGCGTGATCTTTGAGATAAGACCATCCTATTTTTGGATTGATTCTTAACCCGATATTTGTTAGTTTGTTATTTAATTCAGATGCATTATTCAGATTAATCTTTATTTTGTTTTCTTTAGCAAGTTCCAGGACCTCGGGAGTTATCATGGGTGCAGTATATGATATGTTCTTAAAACCCACATCATTAGCCGCATTATATTCTTCCATAGAGGATACAGATACACCAATGTTAAATTTACTAATTTCCTCAAGTATTTCTTTACAATTATTCGCTTTTATTGAATAATATAGGTTAAATTTAGCGTATTTGCTAAATGCATTTAGTATAGTTATAATCTGTTTCCGAATAACTTGTAAGTCATAAATGTAATATGGAGTTTCTTTACGTAATTCTTTTAGATCATACATATATATCACCAATTAGTATATCTACGCGTTTAATTTTCTCAAGTAATTTATCATATTCTTTGTCCGAAGTTATGTAATAACCTGCAGTATTGCCATCAAAGGTCGTATTTTTTGGATAAAAGACACTACAGAATTGTTTTCCAATATCATTAAACGGGTCAATCGGAGTACCTTTGGTGAATGATTTAATAATTTGATTAACTTCGGAGCATCCTTTTAGTTTTGTGTGCCCCCAACAAAAATCTGGTTGTAAATCCGATTCTTGGAAATCTGGAACGACTTCATTTAAACTCAGTTTAAGTTCTATCTCAAGTAGATTAATTTTAGTGGACATAAGAACATTGCATAAATATCCTCCCTGATGTCGGGGATTAAGGTCAACAGTGAAAACATTACCTTGGTTGTCTATGATGAAATCTAAACCAAACATACCTCGAAATCCTTGTTTTGCTAAGTAGTTCCCCACCGTTTTTGTTACCGATATTAATGTATGCTTAGCGTTTTCTGAAAAAGCTTCATCTATAATCCAAGGATAGATATTCCCTAAATAATGATTACCTTTCAATATTTGTTCACTAATACAGATTATTTTTGTATTATTTTCCCCAAGTACTACTGCATTTATGTTTGGCGATGAAATTATGTTTTCTAAGATATCTGCTACAAGAAATTTGTTCCACTTATTTTCTTCTCTAAGTGACACATAGAATCTATCTAATTCTCTTTCTGTGTATATTAGCGCACTTTCATGTCCTCCCGACGAATATGCTGCTGAGATAAAGAACGGAAATTTTTCTAACCGCTTAATTTCTTCAATACTATTGTGTACTCTAACGTTATTCCTTGGTAAATCTAATTCCGTAAATAGCTTGATGTGTTCAATTTTATTATCTAAGTGCGTTACTATTTTTGGATTTGGGCCAATTATAGTAACTTTTGGATGAGGTATGTTTAAGAAAGAATTTGTCCAAGTTAGTATAAATATTCTGCCTTGCTTGTCGGCGATTTTGTTTATAGTAGTTTGTAGTAATTTTGATTCGGAAAATAGTTTATTTACGTCTTCGTTTTCCGGTATTTTTATGAAATTACTTTTTTTAGTCTTATTGAGTTTTGGACTAATTATTATATAGTTTTCCTTTGGTATGGACGTATTATTTTTGTTATAAAAGATGGATATGGGTTTGAATTTTTTACTAAAATGTTTTTCTAATGTTTGAGTCCATAGTTTGTTTAGATATTCAAATCTGTTGTTTAGGAAGGTTATGAAGTATTCTTCTGCGGGGTTTAGATTTTTAGATATATGCAGTTCAATATTAAATTCCATATTTGTCCAATATTTTCAGAAATAAAATGATTTGTATTTTGTGTATGCTAGAAATGCTTAAATTCCGTGTTGTCAACGTAGAGTAGGTATGTCATATGACTTTTTAGGTTCAGAGCAGACTATCTTTTCTAATCCTAATGCGCTTGATCCCGATTTCATACCAAAGCTCTTGCCACACCGAGAAGAGCAACAGAATTACGTTGCCTCTGCGATTAAGCCACTCTTCCATGAGAGAAATGGTAAGAACATTCTTGTCTGGGGCGCACCTGGTATTGGAAAAACTGCAGCCTCAAAGCGAGTTTTAAAAGACTTAGATGAGTTTGAGTCCACAAAAAAAGTTAGCCAAGTTTTCATAAATTGTTGGAAGTTTAATACAACATATAAGATTCTTTGCGAAGTTTCTAGGCAGTTTGGATATCCATTCACACAAACAATGCGAACAAATGAGGTTATGGAAAAGGTTGCAGAGAAAGTAGAAAAGTTCGATGGTGTTGTATTTGTATTTGATGAGATTGATAAGGCTGAAGATTATAATTTTCTTTACTTTATTCTAGAAGAGTTTCCACACCGTACGCTTATTTTAATAACAAATGAGAAAGATTGGGGCGCAGATGTAGATGATCGAATTCGATCCAGATTAATTCCCGAAACACTGGAATTTAAACCCTACACTCCGCGAGAGGTTTTTGATATTCTGGCTGAGCGTAAAAAATATGCTTTTTATGAAAATACTTGGGGAGATAGAGCATTTGAGAAGCTAGCTGAAAAAGCAGCAGAGTACGAAGATATTCGTGTTGGAATCAAACTTCTAAAGGTTGCTGGCGAGATTGCTGAGAATGATTCAGCTACAAAAGTCGTTCAAAAACATGTTTCTGAAGCAATCGCACGTATTAATGAATTTAAGATTAAAAACTCTGCAGATCTTACTGATGAAGATAAGTTCATCTTATCGCTCTGTGAAAAGAATAACGGTCAGCGTGTTGGCGTTGTCTTTGAGGCATATCAAAATACTGGTGGAGTTAAATCCAAAAAGACCTTTCGCAGAAAACTTGAGAAACTTCAGCTTAGAAAGCTGCTTGATTTAGAGCAAAGTGGCTTAGGAATTACTGGACGTTCAACGATTATTAAATATATTGGCCTGAAGAAACGAGACAATATCATCAAAGATAAGACTGAACATAAGGCTTTGGATGAGTTCTGATTGTCTCTAAAATCGCTTGATTCAAGACTAGTAGACAGTGGACAAATCAGTATGGCGCTTATATATCTCGATCCATTTCTATAATTGAAATGAAAATTCCAAACATCCTCCAAAAAAAGAGCGACGACATCTGGCAATGGGTTAAAATCTCAAGCAACAGTGATCATGTAAATAAAAATGACTTTTTTGGCGTAATGAGTATTCCTCGCGTTCAAAATCAGCTTCGAAATATGTATAATGCAGATCCTAATTCCTTAGATACAAAGGAAGTTAGTGCTATCTTTAGTGATGTGCTTAGAAGTTTAGATAGTTGGAAATCCATACGACTAAGTGCTTAATCCCTTGCTACGCCTGGGCTCGAAAGAGCCCCCACCTTTTCTTTATTTTTTAATCCAAAGTTTATATATTAAATATAGCCACGGAACCAAGAATAATACTCCATATATTCTCCAATCAACTGTAAGTAGGTCTGGAAAAAAGTGTACTACGGTTAATGCAAAGAAAAACACTGTAATCTTTAGCAACGCCATATCTAATAGATTCATCTTTTGGATCATTTTGTTAAAATCTACCATGTATTTATTTTAAGGACGGGGAGGTATAAAAAGATTGAGCTAGATCAATCAGAACTTTTATAAAACCAAGACAAGCCTTATGTGTATTGCCCGGATGGCTTAGTCGGTAGAGCGTGTGGCTGTTAAGAACCCTTTTCTTTAAAGAAAAGCGTTCGCGGAAAAGAAATTACTTTTCCCACAAAGAAACCACAAGGTCGTAGGTTCGAGTCCTACTCCGGGCGCTTATAATAATTCATTCAAATCTCGTATCTCTGTCCAAGGTTTGTCTGAGAATTCTTTAAGTTGCATACTTGTAACATGCTCGAGTGCTTCTTCTGGATTATATCCGGTCCAATAAAGTCGGGTATTCAGCGTAGCGAGATCAGTAAATCTGTCATCATTGGTAATTTTTCTAACTCCTTTTAATGAGTCGTGTCTAGTTATTATTTTTGATTTAAGGCCTAGAATCGCCGCTCTTGCAGATAATCTTTTCTTTGTAATACTATCAAAGTTACCCGTTTTTACTTGACGATTAACTATTTTAGCTAATTTTGTTGTTGTAGCCGAGTAGGGTTCATGTCTATCGATGTTTTCACTTAGTTCTCTTAAACTTTTTTTATCCCGCAATATCGTTAAGTAATCAGCTAATTCATCTAATTCGTGGTTTTCTGCGTTCATTTTTTCATTAAATTTTTCAAGATCGCCACGAATAATTCCTCGCAAGTTCCGGCGCAGAAATTGTATTTGTTCTCGAGGAGACTCGCCCTCTCCAATTAATAGTAGTTGTGTGGGTATTCCAGTGTTATTAGCTGTGAAATGATTATACGGTTCATGATAGCCGACTCGTAGAAGTTCGTTTTTATCTAATGCGGCAGAGAAATAGCGAGACATCTGTCTTTGATATTCATCTAAACTTCCACGTCCGTTGCTGCCACGGGGTTTTTTGATATTAAACATACCTGCAACGATGTCGGGGTTATGCGTTACAGTTGCACTGACAATCCACGTACCTTTCGTAAATGTAATACCTAATTCTTTCATTAAAATAGTAGGTCTTTGGTAGAAGTGAGCTGCGCGCATTTCAGGAGTATCTATTTTATGCATACGGTTTGTATAACTATAACCATATAATATTTTCTATCTTGGGCAGCTCAAAAGTCTTTTAAATTGTCAGAAATCAGTTCTATTATGGGCGGGTAGCTTAGCCTGGTTAGAGCGCCGGTCTTATATGACCGCTTCCGTTAGGAAGTCCTTCGGTTTAAGTTAGCCGGAGGTCGGGAGTTCAAAGAGCCTTTCTCTTTTAGAAAAAGAGAAACGTTCGCGAAAGAGAAAACTACTTTTGCGACTGGCTTAGAAAATCTCCTCCTGCCCATATTTATTACTGAAAGATTCTACGGAAAGTCTTTTAAACCAAAACTAAACCTTCTAATCACATGCCCTTATAGTGTAGTCCGGCCAATCATCTCAGGCCTTCGCCCTGAGGACGGGGGTTCAAATCCCTCTGGGGGCATTAATCTTTTATATTTTAGATGTTTTGAATTGTATGCTTGAGCAAATACCTATGTTATATATTCAGTTACTTATTTTAGTAATATTGCTCGGGTTATCTGGTTTCTTTTCATCATATGAAACTGCAATCACCTCATTAAGTAAGATTCAGATTCGTCAGTTAGTTAAGCAAAGAAAGAAAAACTCGGAACTTGTACAAAAATTAAGAGACAACCTTAATGATACAATTATAACTATTCTTATTGGAAATAATTTAGTAAACATCGGTGCTTCAGCACTTGCAACTGTCGTTGCAACGGATGTATTTGGTTCTTCAGGTGTTGGTATGGCAATCGGTCTCTTGACGTTTTTTGTGTTGATTTTTGGAGAGATTACACCAAAAGCATATGCAACGCAGAATGCTGAGAAACAAGCACTCCAATTTGCAAAATTGTTTTTGTTTTTATCTTCTATGTTGCGTCCAGTCATCTGGATTTTAAGTCGGGTCTCAAACGCAATGATTCGTATGATTGGAGGTCAGGTAGGTGACGAACCACTTGTAACCAAAGAAGCAATAACCTCTATCGCAGATATTGGTGCTGAAGAGGGTGTTCTTGCAGAGAGCGAGAAAAATCTCATACATAATGTTGTTCAGTTTAATAGCACCACAACTAAAAATATTATGACTCCGCGCACAAAGGTTTCCATGTTAGATGTTAAAGATAGCCTAACAAAAATAAAACGAACGGTTGCAGAGTCTCATCATTCTAGAATCCCGATTTATGAGGGAGATAAAGATCATATCATTGGAATTCTACATGTCACAAAATTTCTAAAAGAATACTCTGCAACATTGAAGATACGATCAATATTAAATCCCGCTTATTTTGTAACTTCAGAGCAACCAATTGATAAGTTACTTCGTCAGATACAAACCAATCGCGCACCTATGGCAATTGTCTTAGATGCTAATGGCGGCTTTGCCGGCGTTGTTACTTTAGAAGATGTTATGGAAGAATTGATTGGGGATTTCTATGATGAGACCGATATCAACCAACATCTGCTAAAACACATTGACAAGAAGACGGTTGATGCTGACGCAGATATGAGCATAAAGAATGTTGATTCTGCGCTTAAGATTAGCTTGCCAGATGAAAAGAAAACTACATTTGGTAGCTTGAATGAATTTATATTAAACAAGCTAGGACATATACCAAAGACTGGCGAAGAGCTAGCATTGAAAGATGTTGTAATAACTATCAAGAAAGCAACCAAGCATAAGATTGATGTTGTTAGAATTCGGAAAAAGTAACTTTTATAAATGCTTAAACTTAAACATTATTATGAAACAACTACGCACAAACACATCAGTAGAACTCCGGCGTAGATAATATTATTTTCTAAAGCGATTTGCAAATTTCGTGATATGTTTTTCAGAGCTATTTTTAAAATTTGGGCCAGTAGCCTAGTCTGGATAGGGCACAGACAGGATGGTGATAGCCACTTGGTGTTTGCCTTCGGTGCACGCCTTCTAGGTGCAAGCCTCCTAAGTGTAAGCTTGCGGAGCTTTTAGCGCAGACAGCCTGGGATCGCGGGTTCGAATCCCGTCTGGCCCGCTCAAAATGCTAAAGATTAAATATCTTAAGGATGTGATAGAATATGAATAAACTTGCGATATCAAAACAAGTGCTTGAGAAGTTTCCTAACTTTAAGTTGGGAGTAGTTATAGCTAAAGGTATTGATAATAACGGCGTCGTTAAATTATCAAAATTGAATATTCCGGTTTTACATGATCCTAAAGTTCAGGCTTGGAATGAAGCATATAGAACTTTCGGAGCAGATCCAGCCAAACATAAACCTTCGATCGTAAATCTTATTGGATTAGCAAATAGAGGTCTTCCGACAATTAATAAAATCGTTGATATATACAATCACATTTCGCTTAAGCATGTAATACCTGCCGGTGGAAGCGATCTAAATAAGATCAAAGGCAATATCTATCTACGTATTGCAGCTAAGAAGCAACCGTTTACTGCGCTACGTTCAAAGAACATCGAGTATACCAAAGTCGGAGAAGTTCTATATTCTGATGAAGAAAAAGTTCTGACGCGACGTTGGAATTATAAGGAGAGTGACTTTGCTAAGTTTACTAAAGATACAACTGATGCGATTCTTGAGTTTGAAGCTCTTCCACCAATGACCAAAAAAGAATTAGACGCAGTTCTCAAAGACGCAGCTACGCTCATAAAGAAGCACTGCAAAGGCAAAGTTAGTCACTTTGTTTTAGATAAGAATAAACCTACCTTGGATCTTGATGCTGGTAAGGTATTGTCAAAGTTTGAGACATATACCGAAGAAGAAAAAAAAGTAGTTGAGAAACCCAGTAAGAAGATTAGTAAGTTAGCACAAGCTGCTGTTGACGAACTTCACAAAATAACACATTTACCTAAATCGAAAATAATCAACTTGCTTGAATCACCGCCAGATCCTAAGATGGGCGATCTTGCATTTCCGTGTTTTATGTTAGCTAAGACGTTTAGTAAATCGCCGATTGAGGTCGCTAAGTTTTTGAGAGAGAAATTAGTCGTTCCAAAAGGATTTGAGAAAGTAACTCATCTTGGACCATATCTAAATTTCTTTTACGAGCCGGCTAATCTATCTGAACAAGTTCTAAAGCTTGCTTTGAAGAAAGACTTTGGACGTGGTAAAAAGTCGGAACGAATTATGATTGAATATTCTAATCCAAATCCCTTGAAAGGTTTTCATGTAGGTCATATGAGAAATACCGTACTTGGTTCAGCACTGTGTAAGATTATGACGCTAGCAGGATATCATATAGTACCGGTAAATTATTACAATGATACTGGAAGTCATGTTTCTAAAACGCTCTGGGCATATGATAAATGGTTTAAGCAAAAGAAAGATGTTAGAAACAAGGGAGAGTGGATCGGTAATATTTATGCAGAATCGGTTCTGAAGTTAAAGGAACATCCCGAATATGAATCTGAAATTCTTGAAATCCAAAAGAAGATTGATGCTAAAGATAAGTATTGGATTGGACTTCTGGATAAAACAAAGAAGTGGAGCGTAACCGAATTTGATAGAATTTATGATGAGCTGCACGCAAGTTTTGACTACATATATTATGATAAAGAATTTATTGCGACTGGAAAGAAGATCGTTAAGGAATTAGAAAAGCACCAATTGGTTGAATATGAAGATGGTGCGCCAATATTAAATCTAGAAAAATATGATCTTGCCAAGAAAGCACTCTTGAGAAAAGATGGCACTGCATTGTACATCACAAAAGATTTATCCCTTGCACAAAAAAGGTTTAAGGATTATAAATTAGATAAGAGTATTTATGTTGTAGGTTCTGAGCAAGATTTTTATTTTAAGCAACTTTTCAAGGCGTTAGATTTATTAGGTTTTGACAAAGCGGGACAACTTTTCCATCTTAGTTATGATCTTGTTCTTGATGAAAATATGAAGAAATTCTCATCTCGACTTGGAACTGCGCCACTTTATTCTACTCTTGCAGACAAAGCAAAAGCCTTAGCTTTGAAAGAGATTAAGAAACGAAATCCAGATATGCCTGCTGCAAAACAAAAACAATTAAAGGTAGATATCGCTGTCGGTGCAATGATTTATCTTATGCTTAGCAAATCAAATAATAAATCAATACCGTTTGACATAAATGCAGCACTTTCATTTGAAGGAAATACTGGACCCTATCTGCAATATGCATTAGTAAGGGCTAGCAAAATTCTCAAAAAATCCAAGCAAAAGGTTTCAGAAAAGATTGACTTTAGCTTGCTGAAATCCGAGGAAGAACAAGCTTTGATAAAACAGATCTCTAAATTCCCACAAGTTGTTGAGCAAGCTGCAGAGAGTTATTCGCCACACATGGTAGCCAACTTTGCTTATGAGCTAGCACAGAAGTTCAGCACTTTTTACGCAAAGCAAAGAGTTATTGATGCACCAAAGGACGAAGAGCTAGCTAGACTGTTGCTAGTCAAAGTATTTTATGAAACTCTAAAGAAAAGTTTAAATCTATTGGGCATCCAAGAAGTTGAGGTTATGTAAACGCTTTTAAGTTTTTCTTAATATAATTTCTATGGATACAGTTACTGAAAAACGATCAAGATGGTTGAAATCTAATGTAAATCATGGAAATCGTAATGCTTTGATTGCGGGATTAATACCTTATGTCGGAGAGACAATCGCACAGATTGTTAGATATCATAAACACGGTAAAGATCCCCGAAAACATTGGAAAATGATTTCTTTAGTTTCTTTAGCTATTGGAACGATTCGAGCAACACCCATTATTCTCCCAATTTATTTTGCAGCAACAGGTACTTTGGATCCAAATGAATTGAGTGCATCATTAGCTACACTTCTTATGCCTTATGCCTATCCAGCAACCATCGGTATTGAAGCAACAATTTTAGAGGGACGTAGACCTTCTTGCATGTTTGATAAACCTTAATAAATCGGATTGTTTTACACAATATGAAACTAACAAAATATGATTATGCCAGTATTGGAATTGTTGTGTTATTATTTGCAGTAAGTTTTTATCTATATCCTAGCCTGCCAGAAGAGATACCAACTCACTGGAATGCTTCAGGTGTTGTAGATGGTTATGGATCAAAAGAGATGATTTTCTTATTTCCAATAATTACTGCACTCATATATGGATTGTTTTTAGTTATACCGAAGATGGCAGTTTTTAAGAAAAATGTTAGTGAATTTAGACATCTTGGAAGTATGAAATTTATGCTGGTGTCGGTTTTTGCTGCGCTGTTCTTAACTACCGTCTTATCTATAATGAATTACTACAATCGTACTATGTTTATGATATTGCCAATACTGGGTCTTTTGTTTTTTTACTTTGGGTATATTATGCCCGAGATAAAACGAAATTATTTCATTGGTATTCGAACTCCTTGGACGCTAGCAGATGATTTTGTCTGGAAACAGACACATGCTTTGGGTGGCAAGCTTTTCATGGCCTTAGGCGTGTTATTTGTCTTGTTGATGTTTGTTGATCCGCAGTATCTTGTTTATTTGATTCTGATAAAAGTTATTGGCGTAGCTGTAATTCTATTTGCATATTCTTATTGGGTCTGGAAAACTAATCCTAATAAATCAATCTAACTTCGGTTATTATGAATGAAGAAGATCGAATTCGCGAAGAAAATGAACTTGAAGAACGATTAATCGCCAAAAACATTGCGTTTAAACTTCAAACTTGGTTGCATTCAGGAAAAAATAATGGACGTGTATCTTTGCAATCTGCAAGAACCTTGGCACCAGTTTTATATGTATTAGGTGTTTCAGATTTTCCACTTACTGCTGCAAGAATCGCTGCAGACGCGTTAATTGAATTAGGCAATTTTTCACCAGAGTCAAATATAAATCAGGCAATTCGTGAAGGAATTCGTTATAACTACATTGAAAATATCGACAAAGACGGTATTTTTGTATATGAATTAACTAAGCAAGGTAAACAATTGTTTGCAGATAGTGATTAGTTGACTAAGCGTCTTAAATGAATTATTTATACTCGAACGTTTACTAGCATAAACCTTTTAAACCAATTAACTTAGTTCTATCTATATGAAACGTTCAAGTCGTAAGTGGAAAAAGAAGAACAAATCTGGATACCGAGGAAGATGGAAATGGTATCGAAAGAAACTTAACGAAAAGAAGAGACTTAGACGTAGAAAGCGATCTTAATTATTTTTGAGATTAGTAACCTTTTTAACTCGAATAATCGATCTACATTTATGCAGGGGTGCCGGAGTGGTCAAATGACCTATGCGTCGGCAAAGGCAGACCTAACGGGCTGGACATTTTAACAAAATATGTTATGTGGGTCAAGCTTAGGTGGCCTCGTTTTTCTTCGGAAAAGCGACGCAAGTGCGAAAGTCATGTGAAAAAAGGCTTTATCGCCCAGGAAACCCAGTGGCTTAGTGCCTACGGGGGTTCGAATCCTCTCCCCTGCACTTTCGATTTCTTTTTAAGTTTTTAGTAATAGTTATTATATGCCAGAAAAGAAACGACCAACTCCGTGGGCGCGAGGTAATACTGTTGAAACTGCGCATCATCCAAGAAATACTTCAGATGGATATATAACTGAAGGTTCTAGACGTAGTAGAAGTGATTGTGATACGCGAGATACTGAACGAGATATTCATAATGTGTGGTCTGGACGTGGAAACCGTCAGCGTAGCTATCTAACACCTACAAATTCCTTAGAACGAGTAGATTTAGATGAGTTTGATGATCACTTTTCTAATCAGGGTAATCTTTTAAAATTTCATGAACTAACTGCTATGCTTCGTGTAACTGGTGACGTTCCAAGAACATTAGGCAGAATTGAGGCGAGAATGGAAAAGAAAATCCAAAGTTTGATTGATGATTGTTTGTTAGCACCAGATTATCTTCCAAAGAATTGTTCTCTCTGATCTTGCTAATATACTTAGCAATTCGCGAACTCGAGTTCGCAGTATCGATCGTTTTTTAAGTTTTTAGTTATAAGTATAATATGGTATTAGACTTAACACCAATAGAACAAGAAGCTAACGCTCGTTCAAAAGAAAGAAGGTTTAAACAATTTGATAGTTCACATATAATACCTCGTGGTGAGTCTACTATGAGTGTTTCAGATATGATCGAAGGTGGAAAAAGAATGGAATTATATGGAAAGGTGCACCAGACAGAATTAGATCGAAGAGATCAAGAAGTTTTATTACGAATTATTCGTGCGGGAGAAAACGGACTAAATGCAGGTGCTTTGTCTGATGAAGATCTAAGCCAATTAGAACGTCTTGATGGCGAAAACTATCTTAGACATGAATTGGATTCTACTGCTAAACCAACATATTTCTTAGCAGATCCATTCCCACCTACTGAAGCTAAATCTACAGAACAAATTGCAATAGAGTCCTTTGATGAAGTAATGAAAGAACAGCCTCACTTGCAAAGTCATCGTACTACTGAATATACACCTAGAGATCGAAAATATTAATTGTATTCTCTACCATACTGCTAAAGAAATTTAGCAGTCTGCGAAAGAGATTTCGCATATATTTTTATATCAGAATAGTTTTGTATTGAATGGATGCTAATCTGACTGTTGCGATTATTGGAATTGTAATTCTGTCTGGCGTTTTTCTAAAACATATGTCTAAGAAAAGTAATTGGCCACTTTCACTTTTGTTGTTGATTGTTGGAGTCTTTGTTGGACCTGTTTTTGGAATTCTAGATGCGAAGGAGTTAAGTGGAGCAATTGAGTCCTTTGCAATTATTGCGTTAATTATCGTACTTTTTGATGTAGGTTATGAGATCAAAATATATCGGATTAAGCAACTTCTTAAAGAATCAACTGCGCTCGCATTTGTTGGTGTTGCTTCAACACTTGCAGTTGTCTCTGTAATTGCACATTTTTTACTTGGTTTTAACATATATCTTTCTTTGTTATTTGGCGCACTTCTAGCTTCAACAGATCTGACAATTATATCACCACTTATTGAAAATATGAAGCTGAAGGAAACCGTAAAAGAAGCACTTGCTATTGAAGCTACTTTAAATTCAGTTATTGCGGCAGTGTTAGCTATTATTATTGGAACGATCCTTACCTATAACACATCGATTCTTGAAGCAGTTACACGTGGACTCTTTTATCATGTTTTAACGGGTATAGCTGTGGGTTTGATGATTGGATGGATTTTGTTAAAAACGGTCAACAAGCTGCAGTTTGATGAGATGCCTGCGTTGGTTACTATTGGCTCGGTTTTGGTTGTATATGCAGCAACTGAGATGATTGGCGCAAGTGGAATTATTGCTGCTTTGATAGTAGGTATTCTTTATGGAAATGCTGATCCCGCCCCACCTCGATTTGTAATGTCCTTTGGAGAGAATTTACAAGTCATTCTTGTGACTTTTGTATATATAATGCTGGGCGTTATGGTTCAATTTGAGGCATTTGTTGAATATAGTCTTATTGCAGCAGTTTTAGTAACCTCGATTATTGCGGTTAGGTATTTTGCAGTAAAATTGGTTAAGATTGAAGATCGTTTGTTAGCCCAAAGAGTAGTTGGAATTTCCGGCCCACGGGGAATTATCTCAGCAATATTGATTCTTACTTATGCACATTTCTTCCCAGATCCAAATTTGGTGATTAGTTTAGGGTTCGCAGTTATCTTATGTACATCTCTAGCTGTTTTCTTACTACCTGTAATCGAAGAAAAGACAAATTCTAGAACAAAAGCCGGAGTTAGCCTTTAAATTAATACGCCACCACAACTGTTTTAAAGAGAATTCTCAAAGTTAATCTAGATGAAAGTGCTCATCGGGAAAATAGAAATTCGAGCCCCGCAATGAAGATTTCTTACGGAAAGCCTTATAAATAGGCTTAATCAAATATCATACTCCATAAGGAGATTAAATCACGCATAGTGATTTTACGTGAATTCCAGTTATTAACTGGGATGATGAAGTAAAGTGATGTGAATTTTCACGTTAATTCCAAATAGTAACGATATTTTTGCGACATAAATCGTAGACGACTGAAAATCAATGATTTTCGGAAAAGGATATACAAATTTTTAATTTGTTAAATGAATTCCAGTTGATCCTGCTGGAGATCACTGCTAGAAGGATTCGACTTAGACATGCAAGTCTAATGTTTTCGGACATGGCAAAAGGCTCAGTAACACGTCAATAATCTACCCTGAAGTGGGGGATAAAATCGGGAAACTGATTATAATACCCCATAGAAGATTGAGGCTGGAAGGCGCTTTCTTTGAAAGCTTCGGCGCTTCAGGATGAGTTGGCGGCAGATTAGCTTGTTGGTAGTGTAAAGGACTACCAAGGCCGAGATCTGTAAGGGGGATGAGAGTCCTAGCCCTGAGAGGAACACTGAGATAAGGGTTCCAGCCCTACGGGGTGCAGCAGTTACGAAACCTCTACAATGCACGAAAGTGTGATAGGGGAATCCTTCGTGCAATCCATTAGGATTGCTTTTTTGAAGTGTAAGTAGCTTCGAGAATAAGGGGTGGGCAAGACCGGTGCCAGCCGCCGCGGTAATCCCGGCGCCCCAAGTGGTGATCACGATTATTGGGCCTAAAGCATCCGTAGCCGGTTTGGTAAGTCTTTGGTGAAATTCGGCAGCTTAACTGTCGAGCGTGCTGAAGATACTGCCTGACTAGAGACTGGGAGGAGCTAGGGGAATTCCGAGGGGAGCGGTAGAATGTTTTAATCCTCGGAGGACCATCAGTGGCGAAGGCGCCTAGCTAGAACAGGTCTGACGGTGAGGGATGAAAGCTAGGGGAGCAAACAGGATTAGATACCCTGGTAGTCCTAGCTGTAAACGCTGCTTGCCAGATGTTGCATATCTTTCGTGGGTATGCAGCGTCGTAATGAAGATGTTAAGCAAGCCGCCTGGGAAGTACGGTCGCAAGGCTGAAACTTAAAGGAATTGGCGGGGGAACACACCAGGGGAGTATGCTGCGGTTTAATTGGATTATACGCCCGGAACCTTACCAAGAGCGACAGCAGGATGAAGGTCAACCTAAATGGTTTACTCGA
>Ga0233431_1000233_pt1 | contig 129885 bp, 104 predicted proteins | sample SI_118_April2016_FD_179867 | JGI IMG/M metagenome (GOLD analysis project Ga0233431, IMG submission 179867) | Seawater microbial communities from Saanich Inlet, British Columbia, Canada - SI_118_April2016_200_MG | ecosystem: Environmental > Aquatic > Marine > Inlet | place: Canada: British... | reverse complement strand
CTCTACGCAGAGGAGGCTACCAGCCATCTGGCTTCCAACCGCAAGCGCGACGGACGCAGAGCGCGGATCGAACGCATCCTCGAAGCGGGTATCTACCGGATCGAAGCGTCTGCCTGGCGCGACCAGACGACCGGTCCATTCCAACTGGTAGTCAGTCCCGAGTTGGTAGGCGCTGCCGAGTTCGTGGAAGATGGATTTTACTTTGAGGAGGGAGGTCGGACGCTGCACGGCCAGGTGGAGACGGCGGGAGAGGAAGGTCGTCGCTCGTATCTTCTGGCCGTTCCGACGCCTGGTTTTGTCAAGCTGACGCTGGAATCGGGCGATTTTCGTCCTCAGGTGCGCTTGCACTACACGGTGGTGCCGGCGGGTTTTCCGGTGGATCGGACGCAGATTCAGAGCACGCGTGCGAATGTGGGCGTATCGGAGGCTGGTTTCCAGCGCTATTTGCGGGTGGGTCTGTATCGTGTGGAGGCTTGTTCGTATCGGGATCGGGAGACGGGTTCGTATGCGCTGCGGGTGGAGCGGGGTCGTATTGTCCGGAGGAAGATGGTGGTCGATGGTTTGCCTGAAGTTGCGTCGTTGTTGGGTGCGTATCCGAACCCCTTCAACCCATCGACGATGATCAGCTACGCTCTCTCATCGGCTGGCGTGGTGCATCTGGAGGTGTATGATGTGTTGGGTCAGCGGGTTCGTTTGCTGTCGGCAGGATATCGGGATGCGGGTAGGCATCAGGTGGTATGGGACGGTCGGGATGAGGAGGGGATGTCGGTATCGACGGGCATGTATCTGGTGCGCTTGAATGCAGGAGACTATCGCTCCGTAGAGAAGATTTCCCTGCTGCGATGAGGGGCGGCCATCCCGTTGGGTGCGAGTCAAAACATCTCCATATATGATCACCTTCAACGTGGCCGGGACCAACGCAGAGCGGTTTGGCAAGGTCAGCGCGAGCCTGGGGTTGATGGCCCGCAAGGGTGCGATTTTCCGTGAGGATTTTGCGATGCTGCACAGCCACGTGGGGCTCTATATGCCCAAGATCAAGGCAATAATGACCGACGTGCTGCGCTCCAAATTTATCGATGAATTCGGTCCCGAGACCATCGGCGGCGTGCAAAAAGAGATTGCCAATCGCCTCAACGAAGAGGTGTTCGCAAAATTGTTCCCAGGCGGTAAGAAGTTCTACGTCTCCGAAGTGCTGTTTCCAACGCTCTTTCTACAGTAGACGTTGGGGTGCGGCATTGTCATCTATCGCTGGCATTTTACATCCTCGGGAATGAGAACATAAAACTTCACCAACAGATTGTCGGCGATGATTGCCGCCACAGTGTTGTGTTTGTTGCATGTCACGGGAGAATGTTATGTGTGTTTTTCGCGCCATCTGCTCCGCCTTGCTGCTGACAACAGCGGCACTTGCCCAGGAGCCCGTCCCCATCATCGAACTCACTGACGAGGCTCTGAGCTTTATAGAGTTGGACGACGGCTCGATTGCCGACTGGGAAGAGTTGCTCGGTTTCCCCGCTGTGCTGGCATTAGACCTCAACTACGAGACGACCGTCGGCACGGGGGGCTTTGAGCCAGAAGCGCTGGACTTTGCCATCTGGCTCGGTTACCACGCCGCCACCAGTCGCCTCTACGTGGCTATGGAGCGGGTGGACGGTGATTTTGTCAACGAGTATGTCGGCGAGGGCAATATGCTCGCCCACGATGGGGCCATCGAAGTGCGCGTCGATGGCGACCGCAGCGGCGGGGACTATGCCTTTGATGCGGACTGCTGCGAGATGGAAGACGAATGGAAGGCGCTCAACAACCGCCAGGCGCAGAGTTATGCGGCGATCCTCGGTGCCGATGAACAGATGTACATTCGCCCCGCCGGTGCCGCCGAGTGGACGGCTGCGCCGCCCTATGCCAGTGGAGGTGGGGAGCACAGGAGCGATGGGCACACTGTGCTGGAATTTTACGTGACGTTATTTGACGAACTAATTTGGGACAGCTCGGAAGAGAGCGTGCCAACGCCCATGCCCAGCGGACCGATAGGGAGCTTTAAGAGTATTGGCCTCGATCTCATTGTGCCGGATTATCAGAACGCGCCGGGCAATTTGCACGCGCTACCCTCGCTGAGCGGCCAGGTGGACAGCCGTGCTTCAGCCGATGTCTTCGCCGAAGCGGTGTTGATCGCCGAAGATATACACGCAGAATGTTTCGGCGAAGACTGCTTTGAAAGCGCAGTGCGGCCTCTGGGCTGGGCGCGCATCAAGATAGTACCTCGTCTCTGAGAAAATCACTACGTCTTCAACAATGCAGACGCACAGAAACCACTATTACGAGAATACGCCACTACTTTGGTGTCGTGTATATAGCTCCGGCACACTCACCGTATCAGGAACAAGCGCGCGCCGTGTGCGGGGATGTCGGTGCGGAGTTCGCGGGAAGCGGAACCCATATCGGTCTTTGTCCAGACATTGCGGACGGGATGTGAACCGACCAGGTCCAGATCGGCAAAGTCGAGTGTGATCTCCGCAGGCTCGTCGGCGATGTTGAATAGGCCGACCGCGGTGCTGCCGTCGGCCAGCGGTTTGGCGTAGATGCGTTGGTGGGTCCTGGCGCCGCCGTTGCCGTTGCCACAGCGCACCTCGCGAACGCAGTAGCCCTGCTTGCCGAGGGGATCCTGATCGATGGCCAGGACCTCCTCGTTGGCGACGAGGCGGAGAGTGAGGTCGTCGAGGGCCTGGAGGTCACAGCCCAGGAACAGTGGCGAGGCGAGTAGCGCCCAGAGAGTCATGTGGGTCATCTGCTCGTCCACTGTGAGCCTGTTCTCGCGTATCTCTCCCCATCCGAGGCGTCCGAGGACGAGCATGTCGGCGTCGAACCAGTGGCCCGGGCCGGTGTGGGGCTCCCAGATCTCAGTCGAGAAGAAGCCGTTGGCGCAAACGGACTGCCAGCTGTCGCTGGTGTCTCCATTGCGGCGCCAGAGATGGGTGAGCTCCGTCCAGGCGTCGGCGTGCTCGATTTTGGCCTCGGTGGTGATGCTGAAGACGAAGTCGCGGCTGGTGGCGTCCAGGGCGTCGCGCATGCGTCTGGCCGATACCGGATCGCAGGGCCTCCAATCGTATTTCAAGTAGTCGATGCCCCATTCGGCCCATTGCTTGGAATCGTTTTCCTCATACCTCTCTTCGCCGACGTAACGGCCCTGCTTGACGTAGGCCGGTATGTCGCACTCTACTCCGGTGCTCGCCCCGGCTGACTCGCCGAGGAGGTTGTTGCCGCCCCAGGCCGTTGTCCACGGCGTGGAGTAGATGCCTGCCTTGAGACCGAGGCCGTGGATCTGCTCCACCAGTCCCTTTATATCGGGAAACTTGTGGTTTGCCTGGATGGCATTGAGGGGGCCGTGGCGCTCTCCCTGCCAGGATGAATCGATGTTGATGTAGGTGTACCCACGCGCGCTGAGTCCGCTCTCGACCATACCGTTCGCCGCGGCGCGGATGCGGTCGGCGTTTACGTTGCCACCCCAGCAATTCCAGCTGTTCCAGCCCATCGGCGGGGTTAGTGCCAGGCTGCCACCGATGACCAGGCGCATCTCGGCCTCATCGGTGCCGTGGGCGTTCGTCGCACGTACCAGAATGTCATACTCGCCGGCAGTAGTGACCTGGCCGGTGATGAAGCCGGTAGCTGGAGCGAGGGTGAGTCCGGCCGGAAGGCCTTCGATGGCATAGGTGAGCGGGCGCTTGCCGGTTGTCGGAATAGCATAGAGGAACGGAACGCTTCGCCCGGCGCCGTAGACCTTTGGAGCATGGAGATTCGGCGCGCCTTCACGCCAATCTGCTACCGGGGCCAATTCGGTTTGGTAATCGGTTGCCACTGTTCACTCCAATGCTGTTTGGGGGATTATGGCCTGGTAAGACCAGCCGCTCGAGTTATTATCGACAATACCGAACTGGTATGTTCATTCGTTCGGCCTTTTCGACTTCTGCTCTTATACCAGTGGATTTGTCCCAGCCATCCAGCATAAAGACCCATAACTCGTCACACCATTCAACAAGCGCCTCATCGATGTTTCTCCAAAACTCCCAATCTCTGGGTAGATCGCAGACTTCCGCCACGGGATGGTAATGGACAATGGGGCACAGGACGATATGTCCTTGACTCAGCAATTCACCGGTCTTTTTGGCGGCCGAGTCAAATCTCTCCGTCATCAGGTCCAGGTCTCTGAGCTCATCGCCCGTTAAGCATGCAGTGTAAGGAACGGCTAAATATATCTTCATTCGATCTTCTGGATCACCTCGCCCGTCTCGCGATCTTTCAGGATCAGCTTGATGCGGCCGTCGGGCATGCGCTCCTCTTTGATCTTCGCGTAGCGCTCGTCCGCCTCCGCCGATTTCGCAGCATCTTCTTTTGCCGATGCGCGCCATTCGAGTTCGACCGGTTCCCACTGCTTCGAACCGGCGGATTTGTAGCAGGCGTCCAGGATGGCGTTTACCACGTACCCGTCGTAGAAGGTCTCCATCGGCTCGCGACCTTCATCCCAGGCGTCGAGTATGTCGGTGAACATGTCGGTGTAGCCCAGTTCGGCCACTTCGTCTCCCACCGGAAAGAGCCAGCCGGTGTCTCCCTCGGCCTTTTCGGCGACGTACCCGCCCTGGCCGACGGCGGTGAACATCTCCGTGCCGGTCCGCAGCCAGTGATTCAGCCAGATAGTGCCCTCGGTGCCGGACACCTCGTCGCGGAGGTCCATACCTCCGCGGAAGGCCCAGCTCACCTCGAACTGCCCCATCGAGCCGTTTTCAAAGCGGATCAGGCCGATGCCGTGATCTTCGGCCTCGACCGGATGCACCAGGGTGTCGGCCCAGCACATCACTTCCACCGGCCGCTGGTCCTTGCCGATGAAGTTGCGGATGATCTCCACGCAGTGGCAGCCCATGTCGATGATGGCGCCGCCACCGGCCTGCTCCACATCCCAGAACCAGTCGCTGTGGGGACCGGGGTGGGTCTCACGGGAGCGCACCCAGAGCACTCTCCCCAGAGCGCCGTTGCGCACTGATTCGATCGCCTTGAGGGTTTTGGGAGGGTAGACCAGATCTTCGAGATAGCCCTGGAAGACGCCGGTCTTCTCCACCGCCTCGAGCATGACTTTGGCCTCTGCGGCGTTGCGCCCCAGCGGTTTGGTGCAGAGGATTGCCTTGCCGGCTGTAGCGGTTGCGGTCACCACTTCGAGATGCAGGTTGTTCGGCAGGCCGACTACGACGCCGTCGGTCTCGGGATGGCCTATCGCTTCGTCGAGGTCGGTGGTCCACTCGGGGATATTCCACTCTTCGGCGAACTGTCGGGCCCGTTCCTCGGTGCGCGAGTAGACCACCTGCACCCGATCCCGGCTCCGCTTTCCGTGCAGGGTCATGGTGTAAAACATGCCGATCAGCCCGGTGCCCAGCATGGTCAAACGGCGTCCTTCAGCCATGGCGAGTTCTCCTTATCAGTAGTCCCGTTCGACGGCGAAGAGGATGAAGTCGGCCAGCGTCTCCTTCGCTTTACTTTGCGGAAGATCGTCGCGCACATCTTCCCAGGCTTGTGAGACGATTTCGACCGCCTTTTTTCTCGCGTAATCGATCGAGCCGTTTACCTCGAGGATGCCGATCGCCTCGCGGATGAGGTCTTTTTCCCGGGTGTGCATATTGAGCAGTTCGAGCAGGCGGTCCGATCCTTCGCCGTGATGGAGGGTGTGGATGACCATGATCGTCCTTTTGCCCTCAGTGATGTCGCTGCCGACGTAATCTTCGACGAACTGGTTCTTGCCGCTGCTGGCGGTGAGATTGAGGATGTCGTCCTGGATCTGAAAGCCGATACCGAGGCATTCGGCGAGCGTGCCCAGTTTGTCGGTCAGCTCTTCGCTCGCATCGCAGAAGATAGCCGCCAGGCGGGCGGAGAGGCGGGAGAGGGTGCCGGTCTTCAGGGAGCACATCTGCAGATACTGCCCCTCCGATATATTGTCCGCCTCCGCCAGGCCCCGGTGCCAGGTTATGTCCATGCCCTGACCCAGATGGATGTTGATGAGTTCCTGGCTGTAGGCTTCGTAGGCGCGCAGCATGGTCGGCGCGTCCACGATCTCCCTATTTCTCAAAAATGCCAGCAGGGGGATATAGTACATGGCGTTGGCCGCGTTGATGGCAATGTCCACGCCAAATTTCACGTGAACGCACGGCTGGCCTCGCCGCAGGTCGGAGGAATCCTCGATGTCGTCTACCATCAGGGAGCCGTTGTGGACCATCTCGATCAGCATGGAGAAATCGGCGAATTTGGATGGTTCCTCGCCCAGGGCCTCGCAGATCAGCAGAAACAGAAAGGGGCGCCACCTCTTGCCACCCCTGTCGAGGAGATCCCATATCGGATCGGCCATCGACAGGTTGGCGGCTTCGACGTTGTACTCGTAGCGGAGAGGACCGAAGGTGCGTTTCAGGCTCTGATCATCGAAAGATCGAGGTATGTATTTCTCTATGATGGCATCTACATATTCGGAGCTTTCGTCGAGTTTTGCTTCGATCTCCATCTATTGTTGCTCCAAGATTATCGATATAATATAATATTCATGAGAGGCGCGGCATCCTGGTGGCCCGCTTCCAATGCTCGTTGAAAAGTGTTTCTTCTTCTGCGGATAATCATACGATGAGCAGGTGCATTTGTCCATCTGTTGGATCTGTTTTGGCACGCACTGGTAGGGAGTGTGCCGGCAGCTACCGCAGCAGCAGGGCCTTGCTCGAACTGACATCGCTGCCGAATCGCAACTGCACGAGGTAGACCCCAGACGCAGCCGGAAGGCCACTGTCGTTCCGACCGAACCATTGCACCGCGTGGTGCCCGGCGGGGAACAACGCATCGGTCACGGTGGCGACGCGTTGTCCGGTCAGGTCGAAGACCGCCAACTCTACTCTCCCCTCGCGAGGCAGGTGAAATGGCAGCATCACGCCGGCATTGAACGGGTTCGGGTATGCCGGTTCGAGTGTGAAAGCCGCGGGCGTGCGGCTCGTCTCGCCCGTGACCGCGGTGCCCGCATCGGTGACAAGCCGCACATCGTCGATCAACAGGTCGCCCGTCAGCCGGCCGCGCAGTCCGATAGAATCCAGGTAGGGATAGCGGAGGTACATCTCGTGGAAGGGTATCTCCACGGTCTGCCACTCGCCACGTTCGAAATCGAGTCCGCGCTGGCCCTTTCCGCGGATCATCAGTGGCGTCTCTTCGTCCCAGATGACCAGGTCGAGGCTCTGGTAGTCGGCGATTCGCAAGTCGCCAGGATGCAGGTCGAAACGGATCGCACGAAATCCCGCCAGCGGAATCGGTTCGCCGCGCAGTTCGAAGAAATCCCGAAACGAAGAGGAGATGCCGATGCGCAGCGCTCCGGTCGACTCGATCGAGCCATCGGGCGGCACCGAAGTCGTCCACCCTGGATGCAGGCTATCGGCGAAGAGCGAAAGATCCGCCGCGGCCGGTGCCGGCGGCGCGGTGGGGGTCCCGTATTCGACGAAGAGGACGATCCCCGGCCACATCACCTCGATCCCGTGCTCACTGGTGTTCGACGCTGTAAAGAACGTGTTGGTGCCCCGCCGCAGAAGATCGAGGGGGATCTCCGGCGTGATGTAGCCGTAGTCGTGAGCAGGGCCCGCCCGGCGCACGACGCGGCGGCGGTTGATTCCTACCGAGTCAGCGTGGCCGCCGCTCCAGGTCGTCAGTGCCATGCGCGCCGCCACGGCCAGGGTGAGATCTTCGGGGACAAAGACATCGGCGGTACGGTAGCGACCGACGCGCGAGACCCAGTTTGTCGCCACCTTGTATGGCTTGTACATCCGCACGGATCGCGTCGAACGTTCCATGCGGATGTCGGTCACCGGCTCGCTGAGCGCCATCATTCCCGCGGTGTCGCGGATCCGGGCGACGAAGGCGATAGGCTGCGGCTGGTCCGGGACCCAGCGGGTATCCCACTCAGCGCGGAAAGGCGCCTCCTCGACCGTGGCGATGTGGCGCTTGATCTGACCGTATCGGTAGAAATAGTGCCACTGCCGCCAGAGACCGTTGCCTTCGAAGTCGTAGTCTTCATACAGGCCGATGAAATCGACAGCGAGGATGTCGCCGAGGGGACTGCTCGCGACGGCTTCGAGGAGGAGAGAATCGGAGAAGACATGTCCTGGATCCGGCGTCAGGATGCGGCCCGTCGGATGGGGCTTCGCCGAGGGGTCGTAGTAGACTCGGAAGGTGACGCCGTAGATCCCCCATTGTCCCCAACCGAAGTTGTTGCATACCTGGGGACCGGCATCGAACTCGAAGGTATTCTCGCCCTCGTGTAACTCGGCAAGAGGGAGGGGTACTGTGGCGTAGGAGTAATGCTGGTAGCACTCGGCTGCAGAGTTTGGCAGGAGTCCCGCATCGCCGGGGATCGCCTCGAGTCGTGGGAGGTCGTGCCAGGGCCGTCCGTTGACCCGCATGGCCTTGCCGGTAGTTCCCGTGTGGCCGCCCCAATACTCGATGTAGACCTCGGCTCGAATCGCCCGATCGAGATCCTCGAGACGGATGCGATTGACCCGGTTGGGCAGGTGGTTCCGCGCCCCGCTGGCCGCGGCAGCGGGATCGGTCACGCGTTGCCAGCCGTCGGCGTTTACGAAAGGGCCGTTCCAGACGTACTCACGCCACACATCGCCGGGCTGCGGTTCAGCAACGGCGATGGCGATATTCAGCAGGAGGGTGGCGGCGATCAGCGTGAAGGGCATTGGGTGGTCCGGTCACAATCGGGGCGATGACGCGCTGAGCGGTTGCAGTGTGGGGCCGAGGGGGGAAATATCCGGCAAGTGCGAGAAGGCGTCAAGCAGCGCGTTGGCACCCGCAGTAGCGTTATGAGGACCATGACATCATGCACATGAATTCTGCGCATATTCTAAATAGGAGAACATCTCATGAGCATCCATCGATTTCCCTCGCTGCAGAACGCATCCTTCCTGGCCTACATCGCCGATAATGCATCCCTCGGCATCCACCGTCGGGGCTATAATGGCCTGGCCGCCCTGATTCCTCGGCACAGCGGCAACAACCTATTCGTGCCGACCTACGCGGGGCTCAACTACGAGACCATCTCGCTCACGGGAATGCCGACCTACCGGCACGAGCCGACAAAACAGGATCACCAGTCGAAGTTCGAGCCTCGCAAAGAGGCGATGTATATCGAATCGGCCGATGACAGGGAGGTGGTGCTCGTACAACCCGAGTCACCGCACTCCGGGGTGGAGGCGCGCATCTGCTTCCGCATTGCCGAGCCCCACTACTTGCACCAGCGCATCGAGCTGACCTTCCATAAACGGTTCTGCGACACCGACCAGGCCAGTGCCTTTACCAGCCTGTGGGCCAGCTATCTGCACATGCCCCCGGATCGGCATCTCTACCTGAAGCCCGACTGGCAGGTGGGCGATCCGCTCGACCACTGGTTCGGCCTGACCAGCGCCGGCCATGGGGCAACGGGCTACCAAATCCGGCGACTTCCCGATGGACAGAGGCTAACGGCGCCGGCGCATCTGCAGGCGATGACGCGGCAAGAGCCGATGACGCAGAGCGAACTGGCGGCCCTGACCGATGCTGGCTGGCCACCCACCGCGCTGCCCCGTGCTGCCTTCGCCAGCGCGCCCTTGTCGTTCTACTACGGCTTTTGTCACGACGATCTGATGCTGCTGAAGATATTCCGTCAGCCGCAGCATTTTCGCCTCGCCTACTCCCCCTGTGGCGGCGGCGAGGAGCCTGCCTGGTGTCCGGCCTGGGACTACGTATTGAAGCTGGACGACGCGCCGACTGGCACGACCCATGTGTGGGAACTGTGTGTGGCGGTCAAGCCGTTCCAGGGGCGGGCGGATGTCATCGACGAGGTGGCACGCTACACGAACTGTGAAGAGTAAATCCGCGAGAGGTGGCCATGCCTCGAATTGGGGATCGAACCTATTCTGATCACTCGCTATTAAATGCTCGCAGGGAGATTGCGCCTGGTTCGGCGCGATAGAGCCACGTTTCCATATACTGCTTGATCACAGGCCATTCCAGATCGAGCATGGAAAACCAGGCGGTGTCCCTGTTTCTGCCCTTAACGATTCTGTGCTGCCTGAACAGGCCTTCGAATTGGAAACCGAGGCGCAGGGCGGCGGTGCGGGAGCGCTCGTTGAGAGCATCGCACTTCCACTCGACGCGGCGATATTGCAGGCGGTCGAAGGATTCGCAGAGCATGAGATATATCGCCTCGGTGTTGATGCTGGTCCTCTGGGCTCCCGGGGCGTACCAGATGTGGCCCAGTTCGAGGCTGCGCATTTCCGGAGCGATGGCCAGGAAACTCACCATGCCGACCGGCCTGTCCGCTTTCCGGTCGAGCACGGTGAAAAAGAGGGGATCGGCGAGAGGGGCGATCTCCCGAAGCCACGCGCCCATCGCAGCGATATCGGGGAAAGGGCCGTAGGGGAGATAGGTCCATAGCTGATCCCGTTCCAGATCTCCATTCGAGCATTCAAAGAGTTGCTGGAGATCTCGTTCGGGGATCAGGGGTTCCAGAGTGACGAATTGGCCCTGTTGAGCGGCCCTTTGGGGACGGTCGAGGCGGTCGCAGGGTTCGACAGGTTCTCCTAGAGGCAGTTCTCTGGACGTCATTGCAGTTCTCCGATTGGTCCGGGGAGGCTGTAGAGTTTTTCGATCTGGGAAATATTCAGCGCTGTGTCGAGGATGAGCAGTTCGTCGATCACCCCCGCGTATCGCTGTCCCAGACCGATGGTCAGCGCATCGATATCCCAGGTCACACGGTGCTCGTATCCCTCCATCCAGGCGCGCCGCACGCCGTCGATGTAGATCGCCGCCATGCCGTTTTTGGGACTCCTATTCGAAATCTCTCGTTTCCACCAGTTTCCAATTCTCTCCTCCATCAGGGGACATCATCAAGGAGCGCCGGTCGCCGCGATGGTCGGTGCGGTAGAACCAGAAGGTGGACCAGTAGTCGTAGGACAGGAAGAGGCGGCCGATTTGGTCGATGGTGAAGCGGTGGTAGAAGATGCTGTACTCGGAGAAGGGGGCGACGACCAGAACGCGGGCCGGTTCCCAGGCCTCACCCGGCCGCTTGCGTTGATAGGCCAGGGTCGCGTGATGGCTGTTTGGGAATGGTTCCTCGTTGCGGCGCCACATGCGGAATATCAGGTGCAGGGTGTCGTCGGGGCCGCAGACCAGGCCGATATAGGTCTGCTGGTCGCCGACATCCTCCGGCTGGGTCCAGCCGGCTCCGGCGTCGTTGGGTTGCAGGGAACGGGCGTACTGGAAGGGTTGGCCGTGGGTGCCGGCCAGAGCGTGCAGGTAACCCTGGCTGTCGATGCTGATGCAGGGTCTGTTGTGCACGTCGTTGGGTGGGGCTCCGTAGCCGATCAGGGCGGGTGTCCCGAGTTGTTTGATCTCCCGGTCGTAGGTGACCACATAGGTGGGCACGCCGGGCACGTCGTCGTCCGGGTCGGTGGCTTCCGCCCAGATTGCGTGGACTTTGGAGCCGCGGGAGACCACGGCGGAGGGGATACCCGAGTGCGAGCCGACGCCGAGACTGTTGGCGGAGATGAAAATAGGCTCTCCGACCGACAGTCGGCCATCCTCTTTTTCCGGCAGGAGCAACTCCAGCTTGCTTATCCGTCGCCAGATCAGATTTTCATCGGCGGCGGTTTCGATGGAGCGCAGGATCGGGGGCGGGTTATCGGGCAGATTGTGGCCGGAGAACTGCTCGATGTCGAAGGCTCCGCGCGGTTCATCCTCCGGTCCGAGCAGATAGGCGGTAAAGGTTTGTCCTCGGTCGGTGGAGTGCAGCAGCGCTCCACGGGATCCGGTGGTCGTCACCAGGTAGAGGTCGTTGTCGCGGTCGAAGGCTACCTTGTTGGTGGCCATGCCGAAGGAGTTGCCGGTGAAGGGAGGAATGCGGGACTGCACCGCTTCGCCGAGGTCGGTATGGATCCAGTTCCCGTTCTGCAATGTCTCGAGACCGCGGCCCGTTCTGAAGAAGGGGCGGTTCTCCAGGTCGAAGTAGACCTGATTGCCGAGGGGATAGTCCGGCAGGTAGCCGAACTGCTGGTTTTCGTGGCGATAGGGTTCAAAGGTCAGCGGCATGTCGAGAGGATGGGTAGCCGGTGCCGCGCCGGTCCTTACCTCGAGCGTTGAATAAGTGGTTACGTCTGGAGTGTCCTGCGGAGTGATGCGGAGGTGGCATATCCGCGCCGCATTTTTGGGGCCGGCAGTGTAGTGCAGGACCACCTCGGCGGTTTTTTGCGCTTCGATTTTGACGCGGTCCGTCGATAGTTGGACGGGCCAGGGACCATCGGGGAATTCGATCTCCAGGTCGAAGGTCTGACGCCGGTCCGAGCTGTTGTGCACCCGGAAGGGGATCGCTCCTTCGTCCCCCGGCTCGGAGTAAACGGTCCTGTCGTAGGGCGTTAGCATCCAGCGATAGGTCGGGAACGGAAAGTAGGAGGCGGGGTCGGGGGTCCAGTAGGAGAGATTGGGATTGAGATCCTCTCGATCCCAGCGGGTCACTCCGTCGATCTGGATCGTCGCCTGCTGGACGGGCAGGTGCAGGCGCCAGGGAACGTTTTCTCGATGGATGTCCGCGGGGAAACGGTGGGAGGCCCGGCCATCTTCATCTGCGGTCAGCGCGTGAACGAGGGCTCCTGTGGAATCGTAGACCGGTAGAGTGTCGACATTTGCGGGAAGATCGTCGATTTCCATCTCGAAGGAGGATTGGCGCGGGGCGAAGCAGATATCTCCCGGCCGAGTCGGGTCCCACAGCACGATGGGTTCCTGGTGGCGGGCATCCTTGTGGCCGCGGGAAGTTTCGATCAGGTAGCGCGGGCAGTTGGTGCGGAAACCCCAGAGGATATCTTCTCCGTAGCGATCCTGGGAAACCGTGATGTTGAGCGCGTAGATTCCCGGGCGCTCAACCTGTGTGGACAGCTGCACCCGCTGCGTCGGTCCCAAGCCGCTTCCCCTGGCATGGTCGTCCGCCGGGATAGTCGCCTCCTGGATCGCGCGGCGGTCCGGACCCACCAGGATGGCGCGCAGCTCGGTGTGGCGGTTGTGAATATTGCGGTCTCGCTTTTCCAGGTCGATAGTCAGCGTTCCCGGCTCTGCCAGGAAATAAGCGCCGCCCACTCCGCCGATGCTCAGTTCGATTCCGTTTTCATCTTCCACGGCCAGACCTTCCTTTGCGATTGAATGCGTTATTCCGCCGCCGTGCAGAAAACAGCACAGAGCGAGCGGGATGAAAAGTCGCCTAGTCATCAGCTACGATTCCCGTTTCCCCTGGGGCGTCAGAAACTCCATGCTCGTCGCCTATTCCGGATTCGGGACGGGCAATTCGCCGGACTGGGTCCGTTCGACGCGCGCTGAAAAGAGCACGGAGTCCCCTCTGGATATCGACAGGCGAACAGGGCCGGTCGTCGTCTCCACTTTGAAGCGTCCGGGGGTTATCCGGGGGAGGAAACGGTCGAGGGAGACATCCACCTGTGCGGCGTTCGTGCTCAAGATGGAGATCTCTTCGTTGGATGCGCTGGCGCGGACCTCGGCGAAATGCTCTTCTTCGGGAACTATGCGCAGCCAGAAAAACTGTTTGTCCTCGTCTGTGACCAGATGCAGGCCGAGGGGGAGGCGCGGGTGCTTATCCCCTTCGGCAACGTTGCGATAGTGCTGCAGCTGATCCATGATCCACGCCGGTGGGTAGTTGATCGGCGTGTGTGGAGCGGCCAGCAGCCAGTTGACGTCGGGCTGGAATCTATTGTGGCGTCGGATGGCGGCCAGGAGCTGTTCGGACTGTTCCGGGGGCACGATTCGATCGAACGTGCCGTGCCAGAGGATCAGCGGCACGTAGCTGAAGTTGGGCGCAAAGGAGATGGCCGAATAGCGTTCGTAGGCAAATCTGGTTTTGTCGGAGTAGGGACCGCCGAATTCCTCCTGCCAGTCCTGGTCATATCCGAGAGCGAAGCTCTCCATGTCAAATATGCCCTGTCCGGCCACTGCGGCGGCGAAGAGATCCGGATATTTCGCCGCCGTGACCGCCGTCAGCGCCCCGCCCATGGAGCGGCCGGCGAGGTAGATGCGGGTGGAATCGACGCTGTAGTTTGCCTGCATGTATGCCGCCGCATCGATCAGATCGTGCTGCGCTTCCAGCGCCGCCCAGCACCTCTGCCCCGGAGCTTTCCGGCCGTGCAGGTCGGGGACGACCAGGAGCCAGCCGCGGGCCTCGCATTCCTCGTAGTAATAGCTGCACGAATGGCGCGTTCCTCCGGCGGGATGGGCGATTACCAGCAGGGGGTTGTCTTCCCGCCCTTTGCAGATTTCGGGCACATACGCCACGGCCAGCTGTTCGCTGCCGTCGAACGAATTGCGGTAGGTGAATTCCATCTTTTCAGCGGCACAGGGGAGAGGGAAGAGTATGCTGGTGATGCCGAGGAAAGCTGCGAGTACACAGATGCGGGATATGCCCATGGAACGTCTCCTGATCGGTTTTCAAAGCGGTTTGCAGCACAGTGGTTTTTTTCATTATCAGATGGCAGGTTCGATGAGAATGTCTCTGAAGAAGGTGCGTCCCTCCTTCTGAATCAGGGCGATACCGCCGCCGGGGAGAGTGCCGTCTGCGACAGAGAACATCTCTTTTTCATTGACCACGGCGGTGAGTTGACTGGACCGAGCGGTGAGGGACAGCTCATAGAACTGATTCGGCTCCCAGTGAAACTCGCTCTCGGCGAGAATCTGGTCGCGGTGATCGCACCTGAGCAGGCGGAGCTTGCCGCCGTGGCACAGGAGCAGTCCGTAGAAGCGACGCATGCCGTTGACGCGTACGGCGATGCCGGCTTCGTCCGCCATGTGCGGAGCGATGCGGGCGGCGAGGCGGTAGTCGGTCCAGTCGCGAGTGCCGTTGATCAACAGGCCGCGCCCTTCGTCCTGAATCAGGGTGAACTGCACGCCACCATCCGTTTTGGCGATATGAGCCCTATCGACGCCGTCGGTCCAGCCGAGGGGACGGGCATGGCCGACCAAACCGGTGCCGGAAAGCAGGCAAGAGGGAGCGCCGGTCCAGTCGAGGTAGTCGAGATAGAGGCTGCCGGAGGTACCGCGTTCGGCCCGGCATTCAACGCCGACGCGCATTAGAGGTAGGCCCTCGGTCTCGGGTATCTGCCAGTTCAGGATTGCGGTGCCGCCGGGTGTGATGCGCTCGGGTTTGGCGTAGATCAAAGTGGAGGGCTGGTTCGGCGCCGGCGGAAAGACCTGGGCGTAGAGCGCGACCCAGATCGGCCCCTCTGTCTGTTCGTCGAGCGTTACTTCGGCGCTGACTCGCTGGCCGGGAAAGAGAGAGGGGGACATGGTCATATGGTAGCCGGGCTGATTGAGATCCTCGGGATCGCCGAAGATCTGGACGGAGGCCCGGGCCGGTCGCCCGGGGGCAATCTGGCGGAAGCGGATGGCCAGGGCGCGGTTGCCCTCGCGGCCGTGGCCGAGGACGTTGCGCAATTCGGCCGCCCCTTTGCATTCGGGGGAATCGTCCCCTACAAAGCCCTGGACCGATCCGGGGAGTTCGAAATGGTAGCGGGCCTGGGGAGAGGGCAGGGGGGGAGCGCCGAGGAGTTTGCGGCCGACGCGGCAGAGGCGATAGGTCTCGCGTACGGCGTCGGCGAGGGCATCGCCGCCGTCGGCCGAGATTTTGAACATCCGGTCGGCGACCGGGCCGCGCCAGTCCGGGCCGGAGTTGAGACCGTCCAGTCCTTCCTTTATACCCATCAGGCAGCCGACATTGGCGGCGTTGCAGTCGGTGTCCCAGCCGGCGGTGTTGACGATCATCTGCGCCTTTTGGAAATCGTCGCCGCCGTAGAGCAGAGCCAGGACGATGAGCGCGTGGTTGGGGACCATGTGGCAGTTACCGCCGTAGGTATCGTACCCGTAGTGCTCCTGGATGCGGCCGAAGGTGCGGCGCCAGTCACCGTCCTGACTGTGCCAGGCGCGCAGGTCGTGGATCAAGCGGGCGATGATGCAGTCGTCGGGGATGACGGAGAGGCCGATATCGAGGAGTTTGTCGATGTCGCGCTCGAAGAAGGCGGCCGATTCCATGGCCGCGACTACCTGAGCGCCGTAGATCGCCTCGCCGTCGTGGGAGACGCTGCCGGCTTTTTGCGCCAACTCCGCGGCCAACTCCGGCTCGCCGGGAGCGACCATGGCCCAGCCATCGATGAAGATCTGGGCGCCGATCTGTTCGGCCACTTCCCTGGTATTGAGTTCGATGGAGCCGGACCCGGGGGCGGGAATGCCGTGTTTGAGGCGGAGGTACGCGGTGTGCTCGGTGGACATCCCCATGCCGCCCCACCAGAGGATGGTGCGTTTTTCGATCAGGTAGTTGAGCCAGGTCTGGCCGATCTGCTCGGGGGTGATATCGCGCGATATGCCGTGATCCTCCAGAGCGCGGACGAAGGTGAAGGTGCCCGAGATGTCGTCGTCGGCGACGATCAGCGGTTTGCCGAGGCGTTCGTGGACGTAGTAGTTGATCTCGCCGAGTTCCCGCTCGATGCGGTCGTTCCACCAGCCCTCGAACGGGCGGCCGATGTACACGCCGATAATTTTGCCCAGGATGCCGGCGTACACGCGTTCTTCGTAATCTTGTGGAATGGGCATGCGATGCTCCTGGGATTATGGCTCCTCAAACAGATGGCCAAGGTTTTTTCATCCCTCGCCAGTGGATTGAAAAGGAGCGGATATCAAGCTCTCAATGTGAGGCGCTATGAGCAGTGGGGGAGTCTCCGTCGAGGATCAGGTTGAGCAGGGGCAAAAAGCAGGATGCCTGACGCTGGAAGCCCAGATCGGTCGGGTGGGAGCCATCGACCGTGGCCTCGCCGTCGTCGCCCATAAACGGTTCTCCCGGGAGGTAGTGCAGGTTCCGGTCTCCGGCGGCGACGAGTTCGTCGTAGGCGCCGGAGAGAGCGGCACGCATGGCACTGTGGTGTTGTATGCGCGCTTTGTGGACAGCCGCGTTGGTGGCGGTGCGGTCTTCTACCAGGACGATCGGGGTTTCGGGCCGCTTCTGGCGGATGATCTGGACCAGGGGAACGGTGCGTTCGGCCACCTGCTCGGGGTTCATATTGGGCAGGCAGTCGATGGCGTAGATGGCTACATCCATCTCGGCGAGCAGATCGGCGACTGTGGTATCCATGGTGCCGTTGCCCGAAAAGCCGAGGTTGACGATCGGGCAGTCGAGCCAGCGGCCGAGAAGGGCGGTGTGGACCATGCCGGGGCGGGAGGCGCAGCCGCCCTGAGTGATGGAGGTGCCGTAAAAGACGATCGGCTTGTCGCGTCCGGGGGGACGCGGAGGGCCGGGTTCGATAGTTGCATCTGCCGGAACGGCGATCTCGACGGAGGTGACGCCGTTGTACAGGGGCAGATAGAGGAGGTATTCGCGCTGTTCTCTGGGTAGGCCGGATACCAGCGATACGGTGTTGGTCGGGAATTCCGTCGGACGACCGACGCCCAGCCAGCGCCACTGGCCGTCATCGGCGCGGACGTAGAGATCGAGGCCGCTGACGCCGGTGGCCGGCATGTGGTCCATGGCCAGGGATTCGGAGCGCAGACTCCAGCGGGCGTCGATACTGTCGGCGTCGGTCGCGAAACGGGCGCAGATGCCGGCGGAGTGGAGGCTCAGGTTCCAGACCGGATCGCGGACGACTCCTTTGGCCCGGGCGGGAAAGCGGTCGTAGTAAGACTCGGTGTCGTTCCAGGCTCTGCCTTCGATGGTGAAGTCGCGGATGTCGCGCCAGTTCTTCTCTTCGGTCATAATCTCCCGCTCAGTCCTCAGGGTTTTCATCTGCGACCGGAGCCGGCCGCCTGCCTGTTCAAAATATCACTTCGTCCAGGCGATTTCAAATGGGATTCTGCATCGATGCGGGGTTTGCCTTGATGGGGATTCCCTTTTTCCGTATATCGCAGTAGCGGGAATATTCTGCGACTGTTGCGAACGGAATATTATGAGAAAATACCGTAGCTCGCTGTTTTTAGTTCTGGCGATCGCCATTCTGGCAGCATGCGGGGGGGAACTGCATGCGGGGAAGGCACCTCCCCGGGCGATCGAGGGGGTTCTCGACCTGTCGGATTGGGACTTCGAGGAAGATGGAGTAGTCCGCCTGAACGGGGAGTGGGAGTTCTATTGGGAACAGCTGCTGGAGTCTGGAGATTTTTCAGGGGAGAGGCAGCCGGCAAGGACCGGTTTTTATCGCGTTCCCAGTCTCTGGAACGACTATCCGATCGAAGGTAAGAAGTTTCCCGGTGACGGATACGCGACTTTCCGTTTGAAGGTCGAACTCGGAGATCCGCAGCAAGTCCATGCGTTGCGGATCATGGTGATGTCTACGGCCTATCGGATTTGGGTCGATGGAGTTTTTCTGGCCTCCAACGGCCAGGTGGGGACATCTCCGGAGACTTCGATTCCCCAATCTCTTCCGCAAACAGTCATATTCCGCCCCGATGGATCAACTGCCGATATCGTGCTGCAGATATCGAATTTCGCCCACAGGAAAGGTGGATTCTGGGATGTCGTAGAGCTGGGGGTGGAAAAACAGATCCACCAGAAACAGAAATTAAAACAGGCTTATGAAGGATTTTTGTTCGGGAGCCTGCTGATAATGGCCTTTTACCACTTCGGGCTTTTCGGGCTTCGCAGGAAAGATCCTTCTACGCTGTACTTCGGTCTGTTTTGTCTGCTGATCGGTGCCCGGGTTCTGGTCACCGGCGAATGTTTTTTGATCGTCTTCTTTCCCGATTTCGATTGGGAAGTCGCTTTTAAGATTGAATACCTCTCTTTTTATCTGGGAGTTCCGCTATTTACCGCATTTATCGGGAGCCTCTTTCCGGATGGGTTCTCGGGGAAAATCCTCAAAACCTCTCTCGCTCTCGGAGCTCTTTTCGGCCTGGTCGTCCTCTGCACTCCCGCCAGAATTTACTCCCATACGCTGATAACATACCAGGTAATAACGCTCTCAATCGGCCTGTATTTGATCTATTCCCTATTTCTCAGCCTTTTCGAAAAAAGAGAAGGGGCGGCGCTGTTTGTCGGTGGGACCTTTGTCCTCTTCCTCACGGTCATCAACGACATGTTGTTCGCACAACTGGTAGTCCATACGGGGTATCTGGTTCCTTTCGGGTTGTTCATTTTTATTTGCGCCCAGTCGCTCGTCAGCTCGATGCGCTTTTCCAGGGCTTTCAGCACCGTCGAGATGCAGAGCGTGGAGTTATTAGAGGCCAATACAGCTCTTGAGAAGGAGGTCAAGGAGCGGAAGCGGATTGAGGGAGAACTGCGGCAGGGGGAGAGTGAATTGAGAAGATATCGCGATCAGTTGGAGGGATTGGTGGTTAGACGCACCGCCAGTCTGGAAGAGACAAACAAACTGCTGCAGCAGGAGGTCGTCGAACATGAACAGACTGAAGAAGCGCTCCGAGAGAGCGAGGAAAAATATCGCGAGTTGGTAGAGAACATCAATGAGGTGCTCTATTCGACGGATGAGAGTGGGGTGTTGACCTATATCAGTCCGGTTGTCGAATCGATCACCGGGCATCTTCCTTCCGAGCTAATCGGTCGCTCCATATCCGAGTTTATCCATCCGAGGGACCTGCGGCGCATGAGAAGGAGATTTGAAGGGATCTTTGTCGGCGAATTCAGATCGAACGAATATCGGGTCCCAACCAAATCTGGAGAGATTCGCTGGATACAGACTTCCAGCCGACCGATCATGGAGGGGGAGCGGGTGGTGGGCGTTCAGGGGATGTTGATAGATATCACCGAGCGAAAACGGGCGGAGGAGGAGAGGGGGAGGTTGGAAGCCCGGATTCAGCAGGCCGACAAGATGGAGGCCCTCGGCAATCTGGCGGGTGGCGTTGCCCACGATCTGAACAACATCCTCGCCGGTGTCATAGGTTTTCCCGAATTGATGTTGATGGATCTCCCGGAGGACAGTCCGCTGCGCGAGCCCCTGCAGGTCATCAAGAGTTCGGGTGAGAGAGCGGCGGAGACCGTCCAGGATCTGCTGACGCTGGCGAGAAGAGGGGTTTCCGTCAGGGAAGTGGTGAATGCCAATGATGTTATCTCCGATCTCTTGAAATCTCCCGAATTCGCCAGGTTGAAACTGTTACATCCCGAGATGGAAGTGGAAACCAATTTGGAAGATGATCTCCTGAATATACTGGGCTCTCCCCTGCACCTTTCCAAGAGTCTCATGAATCTGGTCGCCAATGCGGCAGAGGCGATGCCGGAGGGAGGATCGCTCTCTCTGACTACGGAGAATCGCTATCTCGACCGGCCGGTCAAGGGATACGACGATGTCGAGGAGGGGGATTATGTGGTTATCGAAGTCGCGGATACGGGAACCGGTATCTCTCCGGAGGATATGGAGAGGATATTCGAACCATTCTACACGAAAAAGCAGATGGGGCGGAGTGGGAGCGGCCTGGGGATGACCGTGGTCTGGGGCACGGTAAAGGATTACGACGGGTATATCGAACTGTGGAGCGAGGAGGGGAAGGGAACGGTCTTGACCCTTTTCTTTCCGGTGACTCGGCAGGAGCTCTCTCAGAAGCAATCGGGGGTGCCGATCGAAGATTATTCGGGATCGGGAGAGTCGATTTTAGTTGTAGACGACGTGGAGGAACAGCGGAAACTGGCCCTGGGGATTTTGACCAGGCTGGGATATGAGGTCGCCACGGTTGCCAGCGGAGAGGAGGCGGTTGAATACCTTCAGGAGAGCTCCGTCGACCTGTTGGTGCTGGATATGATCATGGATCCGGGCATGGATGGTCTGGATACCTACCGAGGCATACTCGAACGGCATCCCGGGCAAAAAGCGGTTATTGCGAGCGGTTTTTCGGAGACCGAGCGGGTCGAAGAAGCGCAGAGGCTGGGAGCGGGGGCTTACGTGAAGAAGCCGTATCTGATGGAGAAATTGGGGATGGCGGTGAGGGCGGAATTGGATTCTGTCAACCCAGGGCCCGTTTCAGAGGAGCTTTGATTTTGCGCGGCTCGGTCGCTTCGACGGCGATCTGCTCGCAGCCGTTGAAGGCGGCGAAGGATTGGAGCTTTTCCGCCAGCGCCGGCAGGAAGGAGTCACAGATGTCGAAATCGGGCTCCAGAGTCAGCTTGCGGACGATGAAGGTCCTGCTCTTGCGATCTGCCTTGGGGTCCAGGCGGCCGGCGAAATCGGTGCCCCAGAGGATGGGCAGGCAGAAGTAGCCGTAGCGCCGTTTGGCGGCGGGAAGGTAGCATTCGATACTGTAGTCGAAGCCGAAGAGCTGGAGCAGGCGTCTCCGGTCGATGACCAGATTGTCGAAAGGGGAGAGGATGTGGAGCTTCTTGCGTCTCCCGCGGGGTAGCTTGTCCAGGTTCTCGCTCAGAGCGTAGAAGGTGTCGTCCATGCCCTCGACTTCGACGGCAGCCGCTTCTCCGGCATCGACGAGTTCCCGCAGGAACTGTCCGGCTGCGGGGAACTGGCGATAGCTCCAGCGGATCTGGTCGCGGGGGAGGATGCCGCGGGTAGCCAGCGCCTGGCGGACGACGAAGCGGTGGAAATCGTCGGGAGTGGGCTCGGAGGTGTCGATTCCTGCGGGGATGACGCGCTCGGAGAGGTCGTAGAGGCGCTGGAAGTTGCGGCGGGCGGTGGTCATCAACTCGCCGGAGTGAAAGAGAGAATCGAGGACGCGTTTGGCCGGTTTCCAGCCCCACCAGGAACCGGCCTTTTTCGTGGTCTTGAAGTCTGCGGAGCCGAGAGCGCCTTCGTGGCGGATGCGATGGAGCACCTCTTTAAACAGTTTGGCGTTTTCCCTGCGGAACTGACGGGTACCCTCGGAGCGGCCGACCGCCTTCATGCGCGGGAGGTAGTAGCGGTAGTCGCGGAAGGGGACGTAGGAAGCGGCGTGGGTCCAGTAGTCGAGCAGACGTCGATCGACTGCCTGGAACTGGTCGAGCATATCCGAGGCGTAGTCGGGACGGCGGGTCCAGATGACGTGGTGGTGGGCGCGTTGGATTACTGCGATGGTGTCTATCTGTACGTACCCGATATGCTCGATGGTCTGCGCTATGCCTTCTTTCCCTTTGGCGAATGTCTGTTTGCCGTCGAGACATTGGCACTGGAGGATGAGCTTGCGGGCGGTGCCGATGGAAATCTTCATGCGCTGCCTTTCGCAGATGGAGTGGGCTTCACTGAGCGTCGAGCAGATCGGCCACGGCGCGGATGTGGGCTGGTGAGCTGCCGCAACAACCGCCGATGAGGGTGGCGCCGGCCTCCCTGCAGGCCAAAACGCCGCGCGCGAATGGCTCGGGCTCCATGTCGAACAGGGTCTGGCCGTCGACGAGCTGGGGCTTTCCGGCATTCGGCTCGGCGAGTATGGGGAGCGCGGTGTTAGCGGCGAGATGGGAGACGACGATGGCCATCTGTGCGGGATCGAGGTCGCCGCAGTTGGTTCCGACTGCGGCGACGCCGGCATCGGTAAGTTGCACGGCACACTGTTCGGCGGTGTCGCCCATTATGGTACGACCTCCGTTTTGTTCCGTGGAAAAGGAAATAGAGGCGATCACCGGCGGCGAGAATTCCCTGCAGGCGCGCACGGCGCAGAGCGCTTCGCGCAGGTCGTACACGGTTTCGATGATGAAGGCGTCGACACCGGCGTCGGCCAGGTAGCCGGCCTGTTCTTTGAAGGCGTCGTACGCGGCGGCCTCGGTGAGCGTGCCATAGGGTTCGATGAGCTGGCCGGTGGAGCAGAGGTTGCCGAGGATGCAGGTGGCGACGCCAGCCGCCCGACGGGCGAGTTGGGCACCGGTGCGATTCACGTCGGCCACGTCCACGTCGAGCTGATGGGTCTCGAGATAGACGCGGTTCATGATCAGGGTGTTGGTGATCAGGGCGCGGCAGCCGGCGTCGAGGTAGTCGCTATGTACGCCGATCACCTCTTCGGGGTGGTCGAGATTGGCGCGGATTCGCGAGGGTAGGCCGCGCTTGTCGAGTTCTGTGCCCATGGCGCCGTCGAGCAGGAGGACGTCGCCGCCGGAGATGAGGTCGAGGAAATCCACGGTTTTCTCCTACGGTTAGCGTGGAAAGGAGAACTGGCCCCGGTAGCTCGAATCGTTGCACGAGAGGTTGCGCAGGGGGTACGTTTCGGGTTTCACCGTGGGAAGCGGGTCCGGTTTGTAGATCCAGAGGGAGTCGTAGTCCCAGGTAAGGATCTCATCCACGCCGTCGCCGTCGATGTCGCGCGAGTCGCAGCAGAGGAGGGGGTGGCCGTCGTTTGGGAACATGACGGCCCGTTCTCCCCAGCCGTCCATGAGGCCGCCTTCTTCCGGATCGGTCGACAGGAGCAGCAGGTCGGTGCCGTCTCCGGGCCAGTTGACCGGGTTCAGCAGGGTGGCGCAGTGCATCGGCTCGAATTCTCTGAGGATGCGGCCCCGGTGGTCGAGGATGAGGGTGATGCCGGGAGCGCCCCAGTACGTGTTGACCACGATTTGCAGCCCCTCGACATCGGGTCTGAGTTTGGCGACGGAGGTGGTCTGGGCGTGCCCCATGGGGTAGTGGACGATCTGCTTCCCCCTGTCGTCGAGGAGGAAGAAGCCGGCGTCGCTGCCGGCGATGGCGACCACGATGCCGGTGCCCGGAGGGCCGAATTCGCCGATAACCGAGCTGTCGGCGTGGTCGAAGGTGTCCAGGCTCCAGACGACCTCTCCTTCCCCGTTGATGAGTTCGTAGCCCATGAGCAGCTCTTCGCGGCCGTCGCCGTCGATGTCGTAGGAGGTGGGATAGTGGCCGGTTTCGCAGGCGTGTTCCCACAGGAGGCGAAGCTGGTCGTCGTAGGCCCACGTCCTTTTGTAGCGGTCCTTGAGCAGGATGGTGTCGGCGCGACCGGTGCCGCGCAGGTCGCAGAAGTAGAGGGCGTCGCCGATGATGCGGGCCAGGGGATAGCCGCCAGGGGTTTCGGGCGGTTGCGTTGCGGGAGTGGGAATCGATCGACGTATCTCTCCGGTGGCGCCGTCGGCGATGATGAGTTGGAAGTCTTTGGCGTAGATCGCCTCGGCCGCGCCGTCGCCGTCGATATCGTGTAGCTGGAAACAGAGATCGGCGGTAGTCGGGCCCTGAGGGGATGGTTTGCCGGTCTGCCAGAGGATGTTGCCATCCAGGTCGATTGCGGTCAGGCAACTGATGTAGCAGTAGTCGCCCGAGCCGAGATACTGCTGGCGCTGGGCGAAGAGGAGTTCGTTCTCGCCGTCGCCGTTGAGATCGCCGATGCGCAGGTTGCGATCGGTGCCGAAGGCGGATATGTCGATCTTTTTCCAGAGAACAGGTTTGGGCAGGACGCGGTCGATGCCGACAGGTGCGGGAGGAGGAGCGATGCGGCCGGAGAGATGGAAATCGGCGAAGCGGGCGGGGGCATTGGCTGTCAGGCCGGCGCGGCCAGCAGGGGTTTTCGCCCCGTCGATCTGGATTGCGGTCTCCCCGTCGATGGAAGCGGCGATGGTGCCGTTTTCCCATTCGACGGTCAGACTGTGGTAGGTGTCGCAGTCGAGCTGAATATCGGCAGAGCCGAGTTCGTCGACTTCTTCGTTGTATCTGTGGATCAGGATGGCGCGGGTAGCGTCGACGAGAAGGGCGTGGAAGTCGCGCGAATGTCTGTAACCGAAGACGATGCCGGGCGGAGCGGCGAAGGAGAGGATGCGGACGCTGGAGCCGACTGTGCCGGATTTGATATCGGGCGAAGCGGCGATGAGCATCGGGTAGGAGCGCTCGGCGCCAAAAGTCTGTTCCATGACCCGACGCCGATTTTCGGGCACGACGCGCCAGTTGCCGTCGCTCTGCCTCCAGCTGTAGTGGGTGGTCACCTCTTCCCAGGGCCCCAGTTTGCCGACCTCCGGCTCGCAGTGGTATTCCCCCCACGGGGAGTAGTCGAAGGGGACGGGACCGGGTGGGTACGCGGAGAAATCGTCGGCGAAGGTGTGCATCTTTTCCATGACTCCTCGATATGGTGAAGGCCTCTGCAGGTTCCAGATTGATTTCGCAAGTAGCCGGCGGTACTGGTTCGGATCGCGGCTTGCGAGCGAGGGATTGGAAATTCAGGGCTGCAGGCCCCGCCATTCGAAGAGATGGGTTTGCCACTTCGACAGGGGACTGCGGCCGGTCTGGTGGAAGTACTGCAGGGCGGCGCCCGCATTTATCGAATCCCCATCCGGGTCTTCGGGATGGGCGAAGGCGTAGGGCAGCCCTCCGCGCTCCTCTTCCCGGGCGTAGAGTTCCAGGCAGTCGAGAAGATCCCGACACCTCAGGTCGAAGGGAACCCAGTCGGTGCTGGCGATCGGTTCCAAGTAAGAGAAGCCCGGGGCGTCCCTACAGAGCTGGCGGGTGCGCTGCTCGCCGTACTGATAGGAAATATTGAGGAATATACGCCCTCCGGGCAACAGGTATTCCCCCGCTCCGCGCAGGATGACGCGGCGAAACCCGAAGCCATCGTCGTCGTCACTGGCCGGAGGGTTGGCCAGAACGAAGTCAATTCGCCCCCTGAGAGAGTGCAGATTTTCGCGGTCCGATGCGGCGAAAGGGGTGTAGGAATCGGCGTGGATGAACTGGAGCTTGTCTCCGACGCCGTTCTGTGCGGCGTTGCGACGGGCGATCTCCACGTCGGCGGGGGAGAGTTCCAGGCCGATGATCCGTTCGACCGAGGAGAGTCGGGCAGCGGCAATGGCCATACAGCCGGTGCCGCTGCCCCAGTCGATGCCGGTGCCGGAGAGAAGCTGCCGGTTGGCGCCGATCGCGCGAATGGCGACGCGGCTGGCCGGGGTGATGGCGAAGGTGCCTGTGGGATGGGTGATGTGGAGTTCACCCATCCCACAGGTGGCGTCGTCGTCGAGGATGGTCCGGTCGAGGCAGTCGCGGCGGTGCATCAGCCCCAAGTTCCGTCCTTGCGCTGGTGCAGACCGACCAAATTGCCGTCGGGATCGAGGATGCCGGCCAGCCAGCAGACCGGGCTCTCCATGGGGTCGAAGGCTATGGGCACGCCCTTCTCCTTGAGTTCCTCTACGGTCGCGTTGACGTCCTCGACCGCCAGATAGATGCTGGCCCCGCCTATTTTGGGATCGGGTGCTTCGGCGCGGAACTTTTTGGGGTCGAACAGGGCGAGGGTAGTGGGAGGGGCGCTGAACTCGGCCAGGGGAAATCTTCGGTTTGGAATTCGAGCTCGAGGCCGAGGGTGTCGCGAAAGAAAGCGATGCTGCGATCTATGTCGGAAACTTCGTAGAGGACGAAATCGGTTCCGAGTGCTTTCATCGGTTTTTCTCCTGTATATAAAGTGAATAAGCGGGGTTATTTGTTTCCCAGTTTTTTGAGTTTCCAGGCTTCCAGGAACAGCGTGCGCCCTCATCCATTCGATTCAGGCTCCCCGCCAATGCGCAGGACATGGCCGTCTGGATCTTCGACCTGGAACTCGCGAGCCCACTCATTGTTCATTATCTCGCTTTTGATAATGGCCCCATTTGTCTGACACTCTCGGAATATTTGGTCTACATCCTCAACGCCAATCCAGAGCCAGGTACCAGATTGCCCCTGGCTACCTTCGCACAAATACAGACGCCATCCATCTCGTGATAGACCTGCAACGTCATTACCAGACCAGTCCGTGGCGAAACCAAGCACTTTATTGTAGTACTCCAAGCTGATAGACAGATTTTCGACGCGCAAGATAGGTATGATATTCTCAATCATTTGAAGTGATCCGTCCTTTCGCGGTCATAGATGAGTATATCGCGAGATCTATGTTATGGTAGATAATATGATTATCCCAATCGATCGAAATTGCGCAATACCTTCAAGGTATGCAGGGTGAGTACGCCCTTCCATTCGGCCTCGGCCGTGGGCCAGGTTTCCGGATGCAGATCGTCCCAAGTCCAGGCAGGAGGCCAGGAGCCGTCCTCGGCCTGGCGCCCGATTTCGAAATCGAGGTTCGCTTCCACCTCGCGCTCCAGGCCCCGTATGAAAGGGGATTCGGGCGACTTGACGATCTCGATCGGCTTCAGGCCGTACTCGTGCCACTGCTTGGGATCGCGGACGACCAGGCGGTCGAAAGCCTTTTTGACGCGTGGGACGATCAATTCGCGCACATCTTCGGGCAGGGCCGGGGTTTCGGCCAGGCGCGCGTAGCACGTCAGATCGAACATGACGATCTCGGCCTGCGTCTCGTCGAGATGATCGACCTGGGCGATGGTGAGCCGGTCGAGGAGGTCTCCCGGCACCAGAGAAGCGTGTTCGTGGAGGTAGCCGACGATCTCGGCCCGGGGGTTGGCCAGGAAACCGCCCCATTGGTCGGCTATATTTTCGGAGTAGCCCCACCAGGGAGCGTGGGGGGCACTGTCGGCGGTGGAGGGAATGATCGGCCATACCTGGTGTTCCGGGTCGTAGGTGTCGAGCAGGTAGCGCATGGCGCTCTGGACCAGGGGGTGGTCCGTAGAGGCGCGGACTTCTCGCAGAATTTGCAGGCCGACGGTGGTGGCTAGGGCGGAGGAGGCGGGCAGGCGGAAGTCGGGCTCCAGGCCGTGGCCGAAGCCGCCGTCGGCATTTTGGAATTCGGCCAGAGCGGAGAGAACCGGTTCGGGATTGCCCTCGGCGAAGTGGTAGAGGTAAAGGGCGCGTTCCAGGGGACGAGCCTGTGTCTCGATGAAGGAACGGGCTTTATCCAGAGCCGCTTCAGATAGTTTCACGGTTTTCTCTTCTGCGCGCGTTTTTGCACTCATATGCTCCTCGTTGATTGGGAGTGACGACAGACGGGTTTTGTCCGGCTCTCGGTCTATGGCTATTTTCCTCAATCGTCGTCGGTGTAGGGATCGGCCAGGACTCCTGGTGCGCTCTCTTCAAAGCCGGCGGGCGCATTCCAGGCGGTGAATCCCGGCCGCAAATTCTTGAAGGCAAAGACCAGGACGACGAAGCCGACGACGACCAGATAGATGAAGCCGACATCGAGAAACCAGCTCTTGAAATTGTTGCGCCGATACATGTTCATGGAGCGCCTCCGGAGGGGGACAATGGGCGATGGATTTACTAACAGAATACCTGAACATTTGAACAGTGTCAAGCAAAAAAACGACGTGGCCGAATAAAGAAATGGAAAATATCTCAAGATATTGTTTTCTATTATCTTAGTAAAATTAAAAGTGCATTAAAAAGGAGAAACAGCATGAGTCCGTATCCCGCCAGACAGGTACATTTGGATTTCCACACCTCGGAGCACATTCCGGGAGTGGGAAGCCGGTTCAGCAAGAGGCAGTTTCAGGAGGCGCTGCAGCTGGGGCGCGTCAACTGGATCAACGTCTTCGCCAAAGGACACCACGGGTGGAGCTTTTATCCGACCGAGGTGGGGGCGACGCACCCGACGCTGGAAATCGACCTGCTCGGGCAGCAGATAGAGGCGTGCCACGAGATCGGGGTGAAAGTGCCGATTTACTACACGGTCGGCTGGTCGGTGCACGACGCGGAGACGCATCCGGAGTGGTGCGTGTGCGAAAGGGATGGCAAGATCAAGTCGACCAATATCGATCCCGAGGGGCAACCGGACGACAGGCGCCCTGCCTGCTCCTGGCACTTCATGTGCCCGAGCGGGGGGTATCTGGAGCTGATGCTGAGGCAGACGGAGGAGATTTGTGGGAAGTATCCGGTGGACGGTTTGTGGTACGACATCACCAACGGACCGATCTGCTACTGCGCGACCTGTCGCGCGGGGATGGAGGCGGAGGGGATCGATCTGGACGATCTGGAAGGGGTGATCGGGTACAATACGCGCAAGTGGGCGTGCTTTATGGAGGAAAGCAAGCAACTCGTCCTGAAACACCACGCGGAGGCCACGGTCTACTACAACGGGACGACCGTGCTCTACGCCGACGGGGTGACGAGAGCGGCGACCTGGGGTCCCTACAAGTGGAATACGCAGCAGGAGTTGGAGGATCTGCCGACCACCTGGGGCGGGTACGACAAGTTTCCGCTGCGCGCCAAATTTTTCCACAACACCGGGCAGCCGCTGATCGCCATGAGCGGCAAGTTCCACACCAGCTGGGGGGAGTTCGGCGGCTTCAAGCATCCGGACGCGATACGATATGAAGCCGCGTCGATGATCGCCTTCGGGGCGGCGTGTAATTTTGGGGACCAGTTGCATCCGCTGGGGGAGATGGATCTGGGGACGTACGGGAATCTGGGGGAGGCGTTCGCGTATGTCGAGAAGATCGAGGAGTACGGCGTCGGCGGCCGTCCGGCGGCGAATCTGGGGCTGTGGCGGACCGGCGAACAGGCGGACGACGAGGGGGTGGCGAGCATGCTGCTGGAGATCCAGAGGGATTTCGAGGTGGTCGATCCGGAGGGGGATCTGGCGCAGTACAAGGCGATTGTGCTGACCGGGGCGGCCTGTCTAGGCGAAAGGGAAGCAGAGCGGTTGAATGCGTATGTCCGCGATGGCGGGGGATTGCTGGTGCTGGGGAAGAGCGGGTTGGATCGAGATGAGAAGGAGTTCTTGATCGACGTGGGGGCGAGCTACGTCGGACCGCCGGAGTTCGACGACGACTTCCTGGTGGTCGACGAGGCGCTGAGCGAGGGGTTGGTAGCCAGTCCGTTTCTCAACTACGAGGCGGCGATCCGGGTAAAAGCGGCGGAGGGGACGGAGCGGCTGGCGTCGATTCGCGAGCCGTATTTCGACCGGACATACGGCAAGTACTGTTCGCATCAGAACACGCCGAATCAGTTTCAGGTCGCCGCGCATCCGGGGGGGCTACGCAAGGGGAAGGTGGTCTTCCTGCCGCACGCGCTCGGGCGGATCTACCACGTCCACGGGGCGCGGGTGCATCGGCAGCTGTTCGCCAACGCGCTGGGACTGATCTACGGAGAGCCGATGGTGGAGACGACGCTGCCGAGTGCCGGACGGGTGAACCTGCTGCACCAGCCGGAGCAGCGGCGCTACGTTGTCCACCTGCTCTACGGTCCGGCGCTGCAGCGGGGGCGCTGTCTGGTGATCGAGGATCTGGTGCCGCTTTTCGACGTGCCGGTGGCGGTGCGGTTGCCCGAGGAGGTGAAGAGAGTGCGGCTGGTGCCGGATGGTGAGGAAGTCGACTGCGAACGTGAGGGTGGGGTAGTGAAGGTGGTGGTGCCGAAGGTGGAGTGCCATCAGGCGGTGGTGTTCGATTACTGATGACCGGGAATTAGAAGCTGGTTTTTATCAGAAATCTGGAAATCTACATCAGTTTCCTGTGATTCGTCAGATACGCTGGTTGCCTTCAGGTCCTTATTCCCACCCTCACCAGTATGTTCAACATGCGGTTTACTGGGTGTCCCAGAGAAGATCGTTCAGGCGCTGCCGCAGTGCAGAAGGTTGGCAAGGTCCCTCTCCTTCAGAGATCCGAGCCAAATCTTTTTCTGCCTCCTGACAGCCGACCTCAATAGCTCTCACGAGGCCGTGCAGCAGTTTGTCCATTCTCCGCGCATGCTCGAAGTAGGCACCGTTCTCGTATTCCCTAATGAGCGTCTGCATTCTATTTCTAAGGGGGAGCAGCGCCTCCTGGGTTTTGTTGGCTTCGATTTTGGCCTTGGCCTTCAGTTCGGCTCTGGCCTCCCTCTTCGCGCTTTTTTCGGTTTGCTTCTTCTCTTTTATTTCGGCTTCAGTCTCTTTGTTTTCGGTCATTGCTTTCATTTCTCGCAGTATGATCCCGACCGGGCCCAGAGTTTTCCAGTGCCTACGATCAGGGGGATTATAGGGGGCATGATTGCGGACGGTCGTTACACGAACTGGTCCTCGGAGTCGCCGCGGACGATGGTGATCTGTCCCTGCTCCTCCAGCTGACGCACCTGCTGCACGATGCGCAGCTGCACCTCCTCCACTTCGCTCAGACGCATCGGTCCCAAAAACTCCATCTCCTCGGTGATGAAGGCGCGCACCCGCTCGGACATGTTGCCCAGCACCTTGTCCTTCATCTCATCGGCCGATCCCTTGAGGGCGACGACCAGATCCTTCTGATCGACTTCGCGCATCAGCGTCTGGATCTCGCGGTCGGTCAGCTTGGAGATGTCGGCGAAGACGAACATCAGGTTGCGCACCGCTTCGGCCACTTCCGGATCCTGGCCGTCCATCTGGTCGAGGACGTTCTTTTCGACCGAGGAACCGGTCAGGTTGAGGATGTCGGCGACCACCTTGGGACCACCCACGTCCTGGTTACCACCCAGCATGTCGCGCAGGGAGGATTCGAGACTCTCCTCGATCTGCTTGAGGACATTGGGGGTGATGTTTTCCATAGTGGCGATGCGGTAGGCGACATCGGACTGCATCCGTTCGGGCAGATTGCTCAGAATACCCGAAGCCTGAGCGGAATCAATCTGAGAGAGGATGAGGGCGACGGTCTGGGGGTGCTCGTGGGAGATGAAGGGGGCGATCTGTTCGGGTGCCACGTTTTTGAGGATGTAGAAGCCGGAGGAAACCTTGTTGGTGACGCGCTCGAGGATCTCCTGGGCTTTGCGCGGTCCGACGGCGCGTTCGAGGGCTGCCCGGGCGAAGTCGGCGCCCCCCTGGCTGACCCACTCACCGGCCATCAGGTGTTGCTCGAAGTCCTCCAGAGCACGGTCGATGACGCCACTGTCTAGACTTTTCAGACTGGCGATCGCCTGGGTGATCTCTTCGATCTCGTATTCACTCAGATGCTTCATCACCTCCCCGGAGATCTCCTCACCCAGAGCGACCATGACGATGGCGACTTTTTGTATCTGAGGAAGATCGGGCTCATCCTCTTCCCCATCTCCTTGGGGCGGTTCATCATACTGGGCCATATAATGCTCCAGGGATTGCCGTGTAGAAGGTGCCAGGACACCATCATGCTGGTGATATTGTCGTAGGTCTATTGCCCGTAGATGACGCGAATTTCCAGGCGCAAGTACGCCCCATTCCGCATCGGCGGGGTTGTGCCTCTCCTAGGAGCGCATGATCCCCAGGTTGCCGCTGCGGAAGGCTGCGGCCATGGCGCGCGGCACTTCGGCTTCGGCTTCCTTCACCTTGGCGCTCATCTCCTCGACCAGTGCCGTCATTTCCTTTTCGCGGGCCTGGGCCATGGCGCGGCGTTCCTCGGCCTTGGCCTGGGCGACCTTCAGGTCGGCTTCGGCCTGGTCGGTCTGCAGCTTGGCACCGATGTTGTCGCCCACGTCTATGTCGGCGATGTCGATCGACAGGATCTCGAAGGCGGTGCCCGAATCCAGGCCCTTCTCCAGCACGGTCTTGGAAATGCGGTTCGGGTTTTCGAGCACCTCCTTATGGGAGTCGGCCGAACCGATGGTGGTGACGATCCCTTCGCCGACGCGGGCGATGATCGTCTCCTCGCCGGCACCGCCCACCAGCCGGTCGATGTTGGCGCGCACCGTCACTCGGGCATTGGCTTTGAGCTGGATGCCATCCTTGGCCACCCCGGAGATGAGCGGGGTGTTGATCATCTTGGGATTGACGCTCATCTTGACTGCATCGAGCACGTCGCGACCGGCCAGGTCGATGGCGGTGGCGCGCTCGAAGGTGAGCGGGATGTTGGCCTTGTCGGCGGAGATGAGGGCCAGGATCACGGCGTCGACGTTGCCGCCGGCCAGGAAGTGAGCTTCCATCAGATCGAGTCCCACCTTTAATCCGGCCTTGGTGGCGCTGATCATGGGGCGGACGATGGCCGCTGGCGGCACCTTGCGCAGGCGCATACCCACCAGATCGCGGAAGATGGCGACCTCGACCCCGGCGAAATATGCGGAGATCCACAGGCCGACCGGGATAAAGTAGGTGAACAGGGCCAGAAAGATGACGATGGCGAAGAGGATGAGCAGTGGAAAAACGGCACCTTCCAAGGTTTCTTCTCCTTAATCCTGGTTGCTGGATGCCCGCATGGCTTCCAGAAGGGACGATTCGGATGATTCATCGATGCGCTTTTTGCGGGAATTTGAGACGTGCAAAAAAGCTGCATTCCCTTTTCCCGACAGGGTCACGATTTTCAACTGCGGGTGCTCGGCCAGCAAGTGGCGGCATATCCTGGACTCCCCCTCTGAATTGAGGAGCGTGACGATGACCACATCAACCGGCATTGTGCTGGCCGCCAGCAACAACTCGATCGGGTCGAGTTCTTCGCCGACCACTTGCATATCCGGTTGACGCTCAACCATATTGCGGATTACTTCGGCGAGCATCCTGGGACGGACCCCTAGCAGTACCTTGATTTTTCGCATTATATAGAATATCGCTATCTCGAGCGGAAATGCTATGGACCCCAGGGTACAAAAAGGGTTTATAAGAGGGACTAGTCCCCGGGTAGGCCGATTCCGGTTTTGCGGAAAAAGTACTAGTACTCTTTGGTGGGAAGTGCTGCGAAAGTCTGGATTGCCCTTACTGCTTTTTCAGCAGGTTTCTTTCGCGGGCATATTCAACGGCTTCGAGGCGGGTATGCAGTTGGAGCTTGTCGAGGATATTGTGGATGTGATTTTTCACCGTCTGCGTTTCGATGGAAAGCTGCCGGGCAATCTCTTTATTGGATAACTCGTCGGCGACTGCGTTGACAATTTCCAGTTCACGGGGGGTCAGCTTGACAGAAGAAGACGGTACGCTCAATATGCGTTCGCCGGCTAGCTCTGCGATGCGAGAGAAGAGGGAAGCCGCCATTTGGGGAGAGCAGAGCGATTCGCCGCGATGGGCCGATCGTATCGTTTCAACCAGGTGGTCAAAGGAGGTTTCTTTTAACACATATCCGGCAGCCCCTGCCTCGATACACGCCATTATTTCATCGGTCAAGTCGACCATGCCGAGGATAATCACTTTGACTTCCGGTGCTTCCTGGTGCAGCGCCTGCGTAACTTCGATCCCATCCTTGCCAGGCATACCAATGTCGATAAGCGCCACATTCGGGCGCAAGCGCTTGATTTGTTCCAGAGCGTCATCACCGCTGGGCGCCGCGCCGACGACGGCGATATCTTCTCGTTCCCCCAGCATGGAAACCAGGCCTTCGCAGAGCAAGCGATTGTCATCGACGACGAATACGCTAATGGAGTCATTCATCCGGAGTCACATCGGATCAAAGAAATTAGATGAGGAGTCATACTTTGTGATTTTACTTCCGTACAGTTTATTTCGGTCGATCTTCCCGTGCTATTAAGATACGGATTCAAACAAGCGCGTCTATAAGAAATATCCAGCGGTGGTCCCGCTTTTTCCTGCACGAGTCGAGGCCCGGACTTTTGTTTACTCGATCGCCATTGTGCTGGCCTGCAACTCTTCAATAAGAGGGGTGGCGGTTTCGGCGAAGTCTCCGTCCTCTATCGGGGACTCGGCGATGGCATACCAGTAATCGCGGCCGTTCTGGGTCCAGAAGCGGGCGCGGAGCAGGAACTGCCTGTTTTTGTGGGAGATTTCCACGGAGAGGCGGGCGTGGGGGATGCCGTTGTGCAGTTCGAAGATCGGCTCGGAGAGGTGGTCGGTCTGGCTGCGCATATAGCCGATGAAATTGCCGACGAATTTTTGCAGCGTCATCGGCCCGGAGATTTTGCGCATATCCTCGTAGTGGAGGGTGACCTTGCCGTAGTTGCCCATCATCGAGGCGAAGTTGGGGGTGAAGTAGCCGACCGTGGTTTCGCCCTTGCTCGCGGTCTCGGGGCTCTGGCGCCAGCCTTCGGGCATGTGGACGACCGCGCCGGTGACCGGGTTGGTCCAGGAGAAATAGTCGGGACTCGGCTCGGGTTCTCTGGCGCAGGCCGAGAGGAACGACAAAACTGCGGAGAGGAGCAGTAGACTGGAAAGGCGGGATGGAGTGTCCATTTTTTGCGTGGGGTTTTGAGGAATGGGAGATCAATCTTCCGTGGATAGCATGGCGGCGTTCAGCAGATCCTGGGCAGCGGCCTGGCGCTGGGCGCTGGAGCGCTCGAAGGGGCCGGTCCAGCGGAGATCGAATTCGTCGTCCGCACTGCGGGCGTGGGTCCAGAGGAAATCGGCGTTGAGGTGGATGAAGCGGGCGTATTCCGGTTTCTCGAGTGTTCGATTCAGATAGGCGAGGTAGCGGATGAATATGCCCTTGAAGATCTCCTGGTCGCCGTCGCACGCGCCTTCCTGTTCGCCAGGTTCGCAGAGAACGCCGTTCGGGTAGCAGAGCTGGGAGATGGCGGCATCGGCGATTCGTTCGGCCTGCTGTAGACAAGCCGTGTCGCCGGTAGCGCGATGGAGGTCGGCCAGACCGCCCAGAATTACTCCCTGGTTGTAGGTCCAGGTGATACCGCCGTTGTTTTTTCCCTCCTTGTCCAATCCGTCGTTGACCAGGTTTTCCCCGTTGATCATACCGGTGTTGCGGAACCAGTCCCACTCATTTTGCGCCCATTCCAGGTAGCTGTCCTTTTCCGGGCCTTCGACGCGCTGGTGGAGGCGGGCGGCCAGAACGAGGAAGAGTTCGTTGGGGATGGCGTTCTTGTAGGAGCGTTCCTTGGTCCACCAGACGCCGCCGCCCCAGCAGTCGTCCCAGCCGGTGGTCATGTCGGCGAAGATGCGGCGGGCCACGTCCAGATATTTTTGATCGCCGATGAGATCGAATGCCTTGAGCCAGGCGATACCCCACCAGCCTTCGTCGTCGTAGTATTTATTGAGGAAATCGGTCGCCTGCAACTGGGCCTGGGTGAAGGTATTGGAGATGACGTCGAGATATTCCTCCGAACCGGCGATGGTCATGTAGTCGATGATTGCATCCAGGGCGTTGGCGGACTGCCACCAGCAGTCGTCCCACTGGCCGGTTGCGGGGTGATAGCGTTTGCGGAGGGCAGCGGCGGCGGCTCGGGCTCTGTCTATCTGGATAGCGGCTGACATGGGGTCTCCTCGGAGTAGCGAATGTGTTGGTTGTCCATGAACTCCACGGCTATTTCCACCGTGGCTGCGTGGAGAGAGGCTATTCGGTCCACGTCGGGCATGTAGCCGCCGCCCATGGGGACGCGATGCCCCGAGGGCAGGGGAAGGAGGAACTTGTCGGTGTAGTAGGCGGGAATTCTGTCGGACATAGAGGCCGGGTTTTTTCGTTGCGTCGAAGCGATCCTTCCATAAAATTCTATCAGGATGCGTTTGCTGTAAATAGAGAGTGTAAAAAACCCCGGTGCCGGATTATGAAATATACTCCGAATGAGCGATTGCAGCTGAAATTCAGAGTTGGTGAAGGGGAGGAAGATTGGCTATTCCATCTGAAACAGCGGGCGATTTCGTTGACGGTGGACAATTTCGAAGTTCTCACCTTCGATCGGGAGGGGCGGCCGTACGCCGCTTTCGTGGATGGGAAGAACTATCGGAGGGGATTGGACGGGCGTTTGCTGGAGAAATTCAGCGAGAAAGGAGAGGACGGAGGGGAGCAGCGACACCGGCAGTTCCTGGAGGGGGAGGCGAAGCAGAGGATGTTGGAGCGGATTTACCGCCGGGTCGAGGAATTGGACGTCGGACGGCTGCGCTTCGACGAAGAGCCGTCGGCGGAGATGCTGGCGGAGTTGCGGAAATGGGTGGGGTGGATGCGAAGGTGGAATGGCGAGGCACTGGAGGAGGAGGAGAGGCAGTTCCACGAGATCTATCGCACAGTGAGCATTCTGCCGCCGGATCAGTACATGGCTCTGGTCGTGCAGACCAGCGAGGGATGTCCGTGGAACCGATGCACCTTTTGCGACCTGTACCGGGACAGGCCCTACCGGGTCAAGACTCGACAGGAACTGCGAGACCATCTGGAGGCGATACGGGATTTTCTCGGAGAGGGGATTCGGCTGAGGCGGTCGGTTTTCGTAGGGGATGCCAACATGCTCACGGTGCCGAACCGCACGTTGCTGGAGGGTTTCGAGCAGGTTGGCGAAGTGTTGGGTGAACGGGGATCGTTCTACGGTTTCACCGATGTATTCGGGACGCGGCGGCACGATGCGGACGAACTGGTGGAGCTGCAACGAGCGGGGCTGCGGCGGCTCTACGTGGGGCTGGAGACGGGGAGCGACGGACTGCTCAAGCTGCTGAACAAGCCGGGGAGCGCCTCTGATGCGGTCGGCGCGGTGCGGTCTATCCGCCGGGCGGGCATTGGCGTGGGGGTGATCGTACTGCTGGGGCTGGGCGGGCACTCGCGCGCCCGAGTACACGAGGCCGAGACGGTGAAAATTCTCAACGAAATGGCCCTGGGGAAGGAGGATATGGTGTACTTTTCGCCGCTGGTGGCGCACGCGCACGGGGAGTACTCGCGCCAGGTGGCGCAGAAAGGATTCTGGCCGATGGCTGCGATGGCCATGCGGGAGCAGCGGGAACGAATGGAAGCGGAATTGCGTTTTGCGGAGGGGAAACCGTACACTTCGATCTACGATATTCGCGATTTTATCTATTGATGGGACGGAGGAGAGGATGAATACAAAAGAGAGACAGAATCCGTATCTGTTGCTCACGCCCGGGCCGCTATCGACGACGCGGACGGTCAAGGAGACGATGCTCGACGATTGGTGCACCTGGGATGACGAGTACAACAGCATCGTGCAGGAGGTGCGCAGTGAACTCGTTGAACTGGCAACGGCGGGGGAGGGGTACACTTCGGTGTTGATGCAGGGGAGCGGCACTTTTTGCGTGGAGGGGACGATCGGCACGGCGGTGCCGGCCGATGGGAAATTGCTGGCGCTGGTCAACGGCATCTACGGAGAGCGGATAGTGGAGATCGCCCGTCGGCTGGGGATTGAGACCGTGGTCCAGGACAGCGTGGAACTGCGGCCACCCGATCTGGAGGAACTGAAGCGGAATCTGGAAGGGGACCCGGCGATCACCCACGTGATCGTGGTCCACTGCGAGACGACGACCGGTATCCTCAATCCGGTGGAGGATATCGTGGCGCTGGCCAAGGAGGCAGGAAAGGTGTGCATCGTCGATGCGATGAGCAGTTTTGGAGGGATCGAGATGGATGTTGGGAGGATGGAGGTGGATTTTTTGGTCAGCAGTGCTAACAAGTGCATCCAGGGAGTGCCGGGCTTCGGCTTTGTGATCGCCCGCAGGGATGAACTGGAAAAATGCGAGGGGCGCTCCCGGTCGCTGAGCCTGGACCTGTTCGATCAGTGGCACGAGATGGAGGAGAAGGGGGGGAAGTGGCGATTCACTTCGCCGACGCACACGGTGCGGGCTTTTGTGCAGGCGCTTAGGGAACTGGAGGAGGAAGGGGGCGTGGCGAAGCGGGCGGAGCGGTATAGAGAGAATCACCGAGTGCTGATGGCGGGGATGGAGGGATTGGGTTTCGAAGGACTGCTGCAGGCGGAGTGGCAGTCGCCGATCATCACCTCCTTTTTGAATCCGGACAGTCCGGAATACGATTTCAAACGACTCTACGACTTGCTCAAGGAGCGGGGTTTCGTCATCTATCCGGGAAAGGTGACGGCGGCGGACACGTTTCGGATCGGCAATATTGGAGATGTGGTGCCGGACGACATGGGGCGGTTGGTGAAGGCGGTGGAAGAGGTGATGTTCTGGGAGTGAGACAGCAGCCGCCAGCTACCACATGATTTTAACAACGCTACATCTGACCCTAACTGTCCCGATCCTGTTGCTGTGCGCCTGCTCGGGATCCTCGCAGCCCGTCTCCTCCGAGGAGAATGAACCCATGCCAGTAGATGACGTTGTCGTGAGGCCCAAGGAGTACACCGGCGCCCTGCGAAACCCGCTAAAGGGCTTCACGGATCGCGGGTTTTCCGAGAATAACCGCTGGTCCACGCTGCGTCACTCGTACATTCGCTGGAATGAGATCGAGAACGACGAGACTGACGGCATCGACAAGATCCAGGCCTGGGTCGATGCACGCTGGGCAGGTGTCGAACAAGACAATGTGAAGGTAATTCCCCGCGTCTACCTGCACTGGTCCAGTGAAGACCACAAGTACTGGCCGGCAGATATGGCGACCGATGACTACAGCAGTCCCCAGTTCCGCCAACGCGTGAGTCGTCTCGTTGAAAGACTCAGTCTGCTGTGGGACCGCGACGCCCGGGTGGCGCACGTGGAGATGGGGCTGATCGGCAAATGGGGGGAGCACCACAGTCCGGAGCCCGACGAGTCGATGCAGCAACTGCTGGGCGAGGCCTTCACTCGGGCCTTCCCCAACCGTCAGGTCCTCGTCCGCCATCCCTGGCATTTCACCGACTTCGAATTCGGCATTTACTGGGACTCGTGGGCCCACGCCAACCAGGAGCGCCACGCCCGGGGAATCGCCGGGCTCGGGGATGGTTGGCGCACACGCCTCATCGGCGGTGAGGTAGCCTACAACTGGGGTGATTTCCGCATTCAACCGGGTGACTCGCCGACGGATACTGTGTCCGACCCGATCCATCGCCAGCACCTGATCGACACGATACGACAACTCCACTGCACGCAGCTGCGCTGGGTGGCCGACTACGATGATACCGACTCCGCGGCGCGAGCCGGTGCCGAAGAAGTCCAAAAGGCCTTCGGCTACCGCTTCGTCCTCTCCCAGGCGCAGTACCCATCCCGCGTCGAACCCGGCGCAGATCTGACCATCCGCCTGTCGCTGCGAAACGCAGGCTCGGCTCCGTTCTACCGGAACTGGCCGCTGGAGATCGCCCTGCTGGATCCGGAGACCCGGGTTGTGGTATGGCGGAGAGAGGCGGCAGAGGTGGACATCCGTGAGTGGATGCCCGGTGATGTGTGGGATAAGGCAACACAGACCTACACGATACCTGCCCCGGTCATGCAGGAGAGTCTGTCCCTGTCTTTACCGACAGATCTGCCGATCGGACTCTACACCCTTACGCTCGCCATCCTCGACCCGGCGGGCTCATTGCCATCTCTGCGCCTGGCGATCGAGAACTACTACGAAGGGGGGCGGCACCCGCTCGGACGGATCGCCGTCGGATGCAATGCTACGCTCGCGGAACTTGCGGTGACCGATTTCGACGACCCGGGAGCCGACAGGTCACTGCACTACCTGGCGGGAGTGGATTGAACGGGTTGAGCGGGTCCAGGACTCCCCTAGTTCGACGATGTCTCCGCCGGCAAAGGCCGTTTCGACGATCTTGGAAAAAAACGCCAAAGATCGATTTCCCATAGAGGCCGTGCGGCGTAGCGGTTCCGTGCAACAGGAGGGTATACGGAATGCCGCCGTGCCCCACATCGACTACACGCATTATCCGAAAAATCGGAGAGGTGCGGATTCTACCGTACGGCACTCCGCATACCCCCTTTATCGTTGTCCGCCGAATTGTCAATCGAGTTCCCTGATCAGCTCAATATATCCACTTGCTTTCAATCAGAAATGTTATTATCTTAACATGTGAATATTTTAACATTTTTCATGAGGTATATCTATGAGTGACCACGACTATCTCGAACTCGGTCGCCGGGAACGCCAGATCATGGACATCATCTTCCGCCGAGGAGAGGCTACGGCCAGCCAGGTGCAGGAGGATCTGCCGTCTCCCCTGACCAACGCGACGGTGCGGACCTGGTTGAGGTATCTCGAAAACAAAGGCTATCTCAAACACCGGAAAGAGGGACCGCGCTTCGTCTACTCACCGACCTGGCCGCGTCAACAGACCCAAACATCCGCTCTGCGCCAGGTGCTGCGCACTTTCTTCGGCGGTTCACCGTCCAAGGCGATCGCCGCTCTCATCGATCTGGAAGGGGATAAGCTGATCCCAGAGGAAATCGCCCGACTGGATGCGCTACTGGCCGAAGCGAGAGAGAAAGGAGGCTGAAGATGGCCGGAGTCTCCCCCTTTGATGCCGCCAGGTTCCTGCTCGAAATGACGATCAAATGCGCGGGGATCGTGTCGATCGTATGGCTCATGACGGCCCTGGGGCGCTCATCGGCGGCGCTACGTCACGCCCTGTGGTTGGCCGCTTTTCTAGCCCTCCTGGCGCTTCCTGCCTTCTCAATCTTATTGCCTCCTCTCTCCTTTGTGTCCGGTTCATCGGGGATATTCGAGGGAGCATCTTCGCTATACGACGTCGAAGCAGCGGTGAAATCCCCTCCGGGGCTTTCGCCGGGCTCATCGCAAGTAGACAGCAATCCGCCGGGACTGGCCGGCAGGCTCGATGGCCCTCCGGCTTCCGGCCATTCCGGCACCGGATCATCCAGGCTGTATCCCTTCTTACTGGCTCTGTGGCTGGCCGGGCTCATCGCCTCCTTATCCGGGCTTGTGCGCGATTACAGATCGATAAGGCGCTGGCTGGCCGATGCCTGCTGTGTGACCAGCGGCCTATGGGCCGACATCGCCGCAGAGCTGGAACGCAGCGGACGGATCCGGCGACCGATCCGCATACTGGTCAGCCCGCGCATACCGGTGCCGGTCACCTGGGGTTTCATACGGCCAGCCGTTGCCATTCCTCTCGCGGCCCAGACCTGGCCCGCCGACCGGATCAGGATCGTACTGCTACACGAGGTTGCCCATGCTCGTCGCGGCGACCAGACCACACAACTCTTCGCTCGCATCATCGCCGCCTTCTACTGGTTCCATCCGATGGTCTGGCACGCCTTCAGACGTCTGCGCCTGGAGCAAGAGAAGGCGTGCGATGACTTCGTGCTCAACGCCGGCCAGCGATCCTCTTCGTATGGCCGCCACCTCATGGAGATCGCCATGAACGCGCGCCACCTCAACTCCGCTGCCTCTCTGCCGGTAGTCCAGTCGTCAAGTCTCGGCGCACGTATCCGCGCTCTGGTCGACGAACAGTCTGACCGAAGACCTGTGCAGTGGCGTCAGATGCTGCGTGTGGGGGTGCTGATCGGCTGCGTGAGCTGTCTGATCGCCACGCTCTCTCTGGCCGATGGAACCCGAAACGCAGAGACGGCGGACAAGGTCCCCCTGCGCCCTGCTTCCGAGCAGGCGGAGGGCATGACCGTGGCCGAGGACGGTTGGGTCAGATTCGCCCAGGACCGCTTGAGGGTGTACCTGCGCCCCATGACGGCCGAAGAACTCAGCCGCCTGTTCCCGGTGCAGGCGCAGGGAGCCTTCCAGGACTTGACGGTGTTCCGCCTCAAGGTGTCGAACTACCAATACCCAAAGGTGCGCATCGACCCGGCAAGCATCGTGCTGCGGTCCGCCGATGGCCGCGAGTGGCGCAGTCTGGCTCCTGCGCTCTTCGACCGCACGTACCCGCTGCCAGAGGCCAACGATGTCTTCAGCGGCCAGGAGGCGTCCGGCTACGTATGGTTCAAGGCGCTGGACGCGGACGTCCGCGACATCCAGGTCACGGTGAAGGACGTCGTGTTGCGGTTCAACTTCCGCGGCGAGCCGGTCCAGACCGTGGACGTCACCTACAGATTCGGGCGCTAGAGAGACAGGTCCGCCCGGACGGCCGCGTATTGTGCAAACCCAATCGGAGGATTAGGCGATGGAAAAGAGAACCCTGCTGGTTATGGCGCTTCTCACGGCGGTCTTGATCGGGAGTGGTCGTGCTCGCGGGACTGACGGAAATAGTTCCGCTACCGGGGGAGACAATCCTACGGAAACCGAAGTGAACCAAGGCCGCGATACGACGGTGACGCTGCCCGGCGGTGCGACGATGGAGTTCGTGTGGATCGAACCGGGAACGTTCATCATGGGGTCGCCAGAGACGGAAGAGGAACGGTACCCACAAAAAGGTCCGCAGCACGAGGTGACGATCAGCAATGGATTCTGGCTGGGCAAGTATGAGCTTACCCAGGGACAATGGCAGGCAGTGATGGGATCGACTCCGTGGTCGGGTAAGAGACACGTGCAGAGCAACCCGAACCATCCGGCGGTGTATATCTCCTGGGACGACGTTCAAGGGTTGATCAACACGCTGAACCAGGTGGCGGGGGATTCGTTGTATCGGCTGCCGACGGAGGCGGAGTGGGAGTATGCCTGTTGGGCCGGAACGAAGAATCTGGATGGAGGGTCGTTCGGGGATGAGGGGAGTAAGCTGGGAGACTACGCCTGGTATGCCGACAATGCCAGGGATGCTGGTGAGAACTATGCCCATGCAGTGGGGATGAAACAGCCCAACCCGTGGGGATTGCATGACATGCATGGCAATGTCGGGGAATGGTGCCAGGATTGGTCTGGGGAGTATCCGGATGCGGCGCAGATAGATCCTACAGGACCATCGGCAGGCTCCTTTCGCGTCTATCGGGGCCTCGGCTTCTACAGCGACGCCCGGGTTACGTGGTCGGCGCTTGGCGGCAAGGGCACGCCGAAGGGCGGCCTCTACATCAATGGCGCGCGCTTGGTGAAAAGGCGATAGCCCTGTGCTCTTTTGCCCATCCTCAGTTGTGCTGTAACGAAAGGCATGATGGTCACGCCTGGCCAAGGGGGTCCTGCGACCGGGGGTGACTCTCACGGGCAACGCGGCCCCCGGTTCACCAGGAGGATACAATCCGCCTGGTTGGCTGTCGCGGGTGCTACAGCGGGAAGGACGGGTTGGGCAGGTAGAGGAGAGGAACAGGAACAGCACAACCATGAGATCGATCTGACGGGTGGGAGGGGTGGGTCCGTTGGGCAGAACGGTGATCCGCCGGAGCAGAAGGGACGTCAGGGCCGATCGATTTGACCAACTTTGTCGATCAGTTTTCTGATTGTAATTTGTTGAGATGGGGAGTCAAAGAAGAAAAAAAACTCCGAAAATTGAAGGTCAATCGGGGAGCGTTTCCAGCAGCTTTTCCGCTTCGGCGATGCGGATGCCGGTGCGCTCGACCAGCAGAGCGTAGACGTTGCGGATGTGGTCCGGATGAGCGAGCATCATTTTTTCGGCCCCGGGGCGCATGCCCATATTTTCGGAACCCTCGCTCAGGGAGAGCAGGATGCCGCCCAAGCGGCGGACGCTGGCGGCAGCGTCGAAGTATTCGATCTGTTCGACCTTTTCGTCCGCAGCGCGTTCGTATCCGGTGAACAGCCTGTCTCTTGCCGAAGGATCGCCGTAGGTGCTCGTAAGCAGGAGGGACCAGGCCAGGTCGAAGCGGAAGTCGGAGACCTGGATGTTGCCCCAGTCGATTACCGAAGGGGTCCCATCGGGGCGCAGCAGGATGTTAAAGGGGTGAAAGTCCCAGTGGAGGACGGAGAGGCGGTCGGTGCGGGGGGCGTTATCCAGCAGCCAGTTGAAGAGGGGGTCGAAATCCGCTCGACCGAGCTGGTGGACGTACTCCTGCCAGCGGGAGATTTCCCGGAAGACAGGCCGATCCGAAGCTTCGGGGACGGACGTATCGCCGGCGAAGGGGCGCCAGTCGAGGCGGTGCAGGTCGGCGAACAGGCGACAGAAGAGGGCGGTCAACTCCGCGCGTTTTTCCGGAGAAGATTCATTCAAAGCGGCACCCAGCGAGCGGCCGTCGATCTTCTCCATGACCACGAACGGCTGCCCGAGAACGGTTTCGTCAGTCTCGATGAACGAGACTCGGGGGACGGGATAGCCGGAGGCGTGGAGCTGGCGCAGCCCCTCGAATTCCCTGACCGATTTTTCGGCGGCGTCGTTTCCCGGGTAGACGCGCAGGATCAGCTCTTCGCGCTTCGGAGTTTTCCCTTCGACATATTCGACGGAGAACGAGAAGACCTCGGTCTCCCAACCGTCGCTGATGCGGGAGAGATCGGTCAAACGGAGCTGTGCTCTCTCGGGATTTCTGACGGTGAGGGCATTTTGGAGTTTCTCGGGGATTTCTTTTTCTGAAGGCATTATTTATTCCAGACGAATAACCCTGCTAAAATTCAATAAAAATAAATTTTAGCAGGGTTAAAATTAAGACGGGGAAAAAATGCCCCGCCGGGTCAGTGCTTCCGGCGGGGCGTCAATTTTCTGAGGTGGAATCAGGACAGGTGTTCGGTCAGGCGTCTGTCGGCCTCCTGCAGGGATTCGAGGCTGCGGCAGAAGGCGAAGCGCAGGTAGTCGTCCCCCTCATTGCCGACGTGGTAGAAGTTGTCGCCCGGCACCGAGGCGACGCCGACTTTTTCGATCAGGAACATGGCCGCATCCACCGGGGACATGCCCTTGAGCGCCTCCACCTGGCGGTAGTTGGCGAACAGGTAGTAGGAGCCCTCGGGTGGCGAGATCTGGAAACCGACTTTGCGCAGGGCGGTCACCAGAGTCCGGCGCTTTTCGTCGTATGCTTCCCACATGCCGCGGAAGACAGCCTCGTCCTGATTGAGCAGGCGCGCGGTCCCCTTCTGCAGCGGGGTGGGTGCCTGGATGACCATGGTGTCGTGGATCGCCCGGATGCGGGGGGTGTATTCGGCTGGAGAGATGACCCAGCCGACGCGCCAGCCGGTGGCGCTGCCGGTTTTGGAGATCGAGTTGATCACAAAGGTGCGGTCCCGCATGCCCTCGAAGGCGGCCATGCAGAAGTGGCGATGGCCGTCGTAGGCGATATGCTCGTAGATTTCGTCGGTGAAGACGAAGATATCGCGCTCCTGGCAGAGTTCGGCGATGAAGTTCAGATCGTCCTCGGAGAAGACTTTTCCCGTGGGGTTGTGGGGCGTGTTGAGGATGATCGCCTTCGCTCCCGGGCCGGCGGCCGCCTTCAACTCCTCCCGATCCATATTCCAGGTGCCGTTCTCGGCGTCCTCCCGCAGGGTGATGTAGCGCGGCTCCAGACCGAAAATGGCGGCCTGGGAGGGGTACATCTCGTGGAACGGCTGGAAGACGATCAGGCCATCGCCCGGCTCGCAGGTGGCGCGCAGCAGGGAGGAGAGTCCTTCGGTGGCGCCGAGGACGACGGTGATCTCGTTGTCGGGATCGGGCCGGAAGTTGTAGAAGCGGTCGGTGTAGCCGGCGATCGCCTCGCGCAACTCGGGCAGGCCGAAGGGGTAGGAATACTGGTTGAAGCGGTCCCGGGGATTCTGCAGACGAGCGAGGATCTCTCTGAGCGGCATCTGCATGAAGGCGTCGCCGTCGCCGCCCACCTCCTGCTGAATCTGCTTCAGGGTGAGATCTTCCAGGTGCTCGATCCGCTCGTCGTCGCCGCCGATGATGGCGGCAATGCCACCCCAGACCAGTTCGAAGAGAGGGGCTTCATCGGTGAAGCCCTGAGACAGGTTGACCGCCTTGTGTTGCACGGCCAGACGGGTCATCAAACGTATAACCGATTCTTTCATAGCCAATCCTCTTTATAGGTCGCAGACGTCTTCGTTGCTGAGCAGGGGGATACCGGCGCTCTCCAGGGTCTCAATCGCCCTGGGGATCGATTCGACGCGAAAGATCATCACTGCATTGTCGGTTTTGCGTTCGACGAAGGCGTACATGTACTCGACGCTGATGTCGCCGCTGCTGAACAATCCGAGGATTCGGGCCAGGCCGCCGGGACGGTCTTCAACTTCGGCGGCGATCACGTCGTTTTCCCTGACTGTGAAGCCGGATCCGCGGAGGATCTCGGTCGCCTCGTCCGGTTTGTTTACGATCAGGCGCAGGATGCCGAAGTCGGAGGTATCCGCCAGGGAAAGGGCGCGGATATTGATCTCGTTTTTTGTCAGCACGTCGGCCACTTCCTGCAAGCGGCCGACGCGGTTTTCCAGAAAGATCGAAATCTGTTTGACCTGCATGTCGTTCACCCCTCTGGTTGATGGGCTGCAACTGATTTCAGCTGCGGAATCAGAAAAATATTGCGATGTGGGGGCGGCGTTCCCAAAGGGATGGCGAGATCGCTTTGGAAACGCCGACCTCCGGATTGTTGGGCGCTCAGATCTCCCTGGTGTCGATGACGCGCTGGGATTTGCCCTCGCTGCGGGCGATGGTTCTGGGCTCGACCAGCTTGACGGCGACCGAGATACCCAGGACGTTGCCGATCTCGCGCTTGATGCGGCCTCCCAGTGCTTCGAGCTGGCGGATCTCGTCGGAAAAGTAGCGCTCGTTGACCTCGACCTGCACCTCGACGTTGTCCAGGGCGCCCTCGCGGCTGACGATGAGCTGATAGTGAGGCTCGGTCTCCTCGATCTCAGTGAGGACCTCTTCGATCTGAGATGGGAAGACGTTGACGCCGCGGATGATGAGCATGTCGTCGGTGCGGCCCTTGATGCGGCTGATGCGGGGGGAAGTCCGCCCGCAGCCGGGGCAGGTCTCGTAGGTGATGCTGACGATATCCTTGGTGGCGTAGCGCAGGAAAGGAGTGGCCATTTTGGAAAGGGTGGTCAGGACCAGCATGCCGTCCTCCCCTTCCTCCACCGGTTTGCCGGTGTCGGTGTCGATGATTTCCGGCAGGAAGCGGTCGGCCCACAGGTGCAGGCCGCACTGGCCGACGCATTCCTGGGCGACGCCCGGGCCGACGATCTCGGACAGACCGTAGATGTTGTAAGCCTTCATATCCCAGGCCGCTTCGATCTCGCGGCGCATCCCCTCGCTCCAGGGCTCTGCGCCCAGCAGACCGCGCTGCAGGGTGGTTTTGGTGGGGTCGATGCCCAGACCGCGCGCCTCTTCGGCCATGAAGATGGCGTAGGAAGGGGTGCAGGTGATGACGGTGGAGCCGAAGTCCTCCATGAGCTGCAGCTGGCGGCGGGTGCCGCCGGCGGAGATCGGAACGACGGCGGCACCCAGTTCCAGGCAGCCGTAATGGACGCCCAGGCCGCCGGTGAACAGGCCGTAGCCGTAGGCGTTCTGCACGACGTCGTCCGAGGTCGCTCCGGCGCAGGCCAGGGAGCGGGCCATAACCTCGGACCAGACCTCGATGTCGCTCTGGGTGTAGGCGACCACGGTCGGCTTGCCGGTGGTGCCGGAAGAGGCGTGGATTTCTTTGACCTCGGCCATGGGCACGGCGAACATGCCAAAGGGGTAGTTCTGCCGCAGAGTCTCTTTGTCGGTGAGCGGCAGCTCGAGCAGATCATCCAGGCTCTTCAGGTCTCCGGGCTCCATGCCCAGATCGGCGAAGACCTTGGTGTAGTAGGGGACGTTGGCGCAGGCGTGGGCGGCGATCTTCTGCAGGCGCTCGAGTTGGAGCGCCGCCAGGCCCTCCCTATCGAGATATTCGACTTCGTATTTCATCGGCTCCCTCCCTGGGATGGATCCGGTGGGCAACGGGCGCTCACCGGGTCAAGAGCTGTTCGTCGTTGGTTGCGTTTTTTGGCATGGTTCAAAAGCGGGTTACAGGTTTCCGACCGAGGTAAGGGCGACCGGCCGGTCGCCCTTACGGTTTTGGTGCTACCGTCTATTCCCTGGATAGGCGCGAATTCGCTTTTGTTCGCGTGTCTACAGTTTCCGGCCGGCGGAAAAGGCGGTCCAATTCGCGTCGAAGGTCTTGGGGGGAACGCGGTTGCGGATCCCCTTTTCCCAGACTTCCAGGGGGAAGTCGAGGTGCTTGGACAGGCCGCCGAGAAGGGCCATGTTCACCGCTCGGGCGCTGCCGGCCTCCTGGGCGATGGTGAAGGCGTCCATCAGCACCGGCTGATTGCAGCGCGCCTGTATCCGCTCCTGCAGGTCGTCGGGATACTCCATGGCGCCGCTGGAGACGGTGATCGGGTCGATCTTCTGGGTGTTGACTATGGCGATGCCGTCCTGGGCGAGGAAGTCGGTCCAGCGGAGGGATTCGAGCAGCTCGAAACCGAGCATGTAGTCGGCCTCTCCCTGGGCTATGGTTGGCGAATTCACCTTTTCACCGAAGCGGACGTGGCTGGTGACGCTGCCGCCGCGCTGGGCCATGCCGTGCACCTCGCTTTGCTTGACGTCGTAGCCGGCGGCCAGACAAATATTGGCGAGGATGCCGCTGGCCAGCACGATCCCCTGCCCGCCGACGCCGGCGAGGAGGATGTCGGTATTGCCGTTTGCTTTCATGCGTTCTCTTTCACTCCAGGGATGATGAATGCGTCCTGAGGACAGATATCGGCGCAGAGCTCGCAGCCCAGGCAGAGGTGCTGATCGACGTGGGCGGAGACGTCGTCCATGCTGATCGCCGGGCAGCCGATGCGGATGCAGCGTTTGCAGTTGTCGCAGGCTGCAGAATCGACGTCCAGGGGGGCGGCCCACTGGTCGCGGTCGACGAAGATACAGGCGCGGCGGGCGACGACCACGGACGGGCCGGAATGGGCGAGCGCCTCTCTGATGACCTTTTCGCACGCCTCGACTTCCAGCGGATCGACGGTGGTCACATGGGTTACGCCGATCGAGCGCGACAGCCCCTCGAAATCGAGTTCGGGGACCGTTTCGCCCTGCAGAGTCTGGCCGGTGCCCGGGTTTTCCTGCTGGCCGGTCATGGCGGTGGTGCGGTTGTCGGCGATGACTACGGTGATGTTCGCCTTGTTGTAGACGGCGTTGACCAGGCTGGGGATGCCCGAGTGGATGAAGGTCGAATCGCCGAGGACGGCGACTATGCGGTCCTTCTGTCTTCCTCCGATGGTGCGCACCAGACCCTGGGCGACGCCGATGCTGGCGCCCATGCAGACACAGGTGTCCATCATCTCCAGCGGCGGCAGGGCGCTCAGAGTGTAGCAACCGATGTCGCCAGTGACGGTGGCGCGCGCCTTCTTGAGGGCGTGGAAGAGGCCGCGGTGCGGGCAGCCGGGGCAGAGGACCGGAGGGCGCCGAGGCAGGTCGCCCAGGTCGGTGGCGGCCGGCTTGCCGTTCCCCTTGCCCAGGGATTGGCGGATGATCTCGGGAGACAGTTCGCCGGTGCGCGGCAGGAGATCCTTGCCGTGTACCTCCAGGCCTACGGCGCGCAGCTGTTCCTCGATGAAAGGTTCCAGTTCCTCGACGACGTAGAGCTTTTCGACCTTGCCGGCAAACTCGCGGATCAGCTTCAGGGGGAGGGGATTGGAGAAGCCGAGTTTGAGAAAAGAGACTTCGGGAAACGCCTCCCTGGCGTACTGGTAGGCGACGCCACTGCTGATGATGCCGATGGACGGATCGCCCATTTCGATGCGATTGCCGGGGAACTCTTCGGCGAACGTTTCGAGTTCCAGCCGACGCTTTTCCACGAATTCGTGGCGCATGCGGGCGTAGGCCGGGATCATCACGTATTTCTGGGGATTCTTTTTGTAGGTGAGTTCCGGTCCGGCCTTGCGCTCGCCCAGTTCGACGATACTGCGGCCGTGGCAGATGCGGGTGGTCATGCGCAGCATCACGGGAGTGTCGAAGCGCTCGCTGAGTTCGAAGCCGAAAGCGGCGAAATCCTTGGACTCCTGGCTGTCGGACGGTTCGAGCATGGGAATTTTGGCCATTCTAGCGAAATAGCGGTTATCCTGCTCGTTCTGCGAGCTGTGCATGCCGGGATCGTCGGCCGAGACCAGCACCATGCCGCCGTTGACGCCGGTATAGGCGGCGGTCATCAGCGCATCGGCGGCCACGTTGACGCCGACGTGCTTCATGGTTGCCAGGGCGCGTTTGCCGCCCAGGGAGGCACCGAAGGCGACTTCAAAGGCGACCTTCTCGTTGACCGACCATTCGGCATATATTTCGCTGTAATTGGCTGCGATCTCCTCCAGAATCTCAGTGCTCGGAGTACCGGGATAGGCGGCTGCCACTTCTACGCCGGCTTCGTACACGCCGCGCGCAACGGCGCCGTTTCCGGAAAGGATGGTCTTCATCAAATCCCCCTGCAGGTTCGTTGGTGGGTGGGCGATAGCGAGCACGACAGAGCCCGTCCTCCGGGTGGGCGGGCGACCGTAAAAATAGCAATTGATGTGCCAGTTATCCAGATCGAACTGGAGGATGGAATTGGGAAGAATTTGACTGCACTCCGGTCCCGGATGGGCTATTCGGGCAGATTTTTTGTAAAATTGCTGTCTCAACTGGGACAGTCACGTCCCAGATTGTCCGAGAAAACAAACGATAAACCCTTCAGAATAGTCGACTTTGAGTTGAGTATCGACTGTTGGAAAAAGGTCATTTTACGAGATCAGGAGTATAGATATGAAGATATGGGATCCCCCATTCGAGCAGATGTCGAGGGAGGAACTGACCCGATTGCAGAGCGAGCGACTGGTCGCGACCGTCGCCTACGTGTCCGAGCGTTTGCCCTACTACCGGGCGAAGATGGAAGCGGCGGGGGTGGAGCCGGGGGAGATAAAGGGAATCGAGGATCTGGCGAATCTGCCTTTTACGGTGAAGAAAGATTTCCGGGAGAATTATCCGACCGGCACCTTCGCCCGCCCGATATCGGAGGTGGTGCGCATTCACGCCTCCAGTGGGACTACGGGCAAGCCGACGGTGGTGGGGTATACGGAGAAAGACCTGGAGATGTGGAGAGAGTTGATCGCCCGACTGGTAGTGGCCGGAGGAGTAGGAGCCGACGATGTGGTGCAGGTCGCTTTTGGATACGGGCTGTTCACCGGCGGTTTTGGCCTCCACTACGGCTGCGAGCGAGTCGGAGCGACCGTCATCCCGGCATCGAGCGGCAACACCGATCGACATCTGCTGTTGATGCGGGATATGGGCACGACCACGCTGGTGTGCACGCCGTCGTACGCCCTCTATATCGGCGAGATCATCCAGGATCGCGGCTTGAAGGATGAACTCGGGCTGAAGCACGGGTTGTTCGGGGGAGAGCCCTGGTCGGAGGATATGCGGACGGAGATCGAGGGGTTGCTGGGCATAACGGCGACCGACAACTACGGGCTTTCAGAAATCATCGGTCCGGGCGTTTCCTACGAATGCCTGGTGCAGCAGGGGATGCACATCGCCGAAGATCATTTCTATCCGGAGATCATCGACTCGGAGAGCGGTGAGGTGCTGCCGTGGGGTGAGGAGGGAGAACTGGTATTGACTACTCTGACCAAGGAGGCGCTGCCGGTGATTCGCTATCGAACCGGGGATATCACCTCACTGATTCCCGAAGCGTGCGACTGCGGTCGCACGCTGGTGCGCATGACCAAGACCCGGGGACGGGCGGACGACATGCTGATCGTCCGCGGCGTCAATGTCTTTCCGAGCCAGGTGGAGAGCGTGCTGTCGGAGTTCGAGCACGCCAAACCGCACTACCAGATCATCGTCGACCGAATCAACAACATCGACAGTTTCGAACTGCGGGTCGAGGCATCGGAGGAGATTTTCGTGGACGACCGGATGCGCGAGATGGAGGGTTTTCAGCGACGGCTGGGCGCCCGTCTGCAGAGCGTGCTGGGGATCAAGGTCGACCTGAAGCTGGTGGAGCCGCGGACGCTGGAGCGATTCGAGGGGAAGGCGAAGCGAGTGACGGACAGGCGCGTTGTCTGAAGCAAAGTCGATAGACGTACAATAAGCAGAGGGCCTCCGAAAACGGAGGCCCTCTGCTCGTTTCGGCTCAGATCGTACTGGGGTTTACTTGAACGAGTACATGAACTCCCAGCGGATCCAGGTCATGGTGTCGGTTACGTCGTGATAGTCACCCGTCTTCACCATTTCGAGAAGCAAGTGGCCGTTGAGGGCGTCTGCCTCGCGGAAGATTCCCTGTTTGATCTTGACTTTGTTCCACATGGTGAGGAGCATGCCGCGGTCGCTCTCGCCTCCGGCTCCATCCTTCTCGAGAGCGCTCATCATGCCGGCCAGGATGGCGGTCGAGACCTTGGCGTGGGGGACGCATTTGAGCTCCACGTACGGCAGCATCATGTTGCTCCAGTCAGCGACCGAAGCCCGGTTGGCGGCCATGGAGTAGATGTAGAGCTCGCTGTACTGGGGCCAGCGCGAGAAAGCCGGAGTCCAGCCCTCGTCGTCGGCAGTGGTCGGATCGTCGCCTGAGAGCATGTAGAAGCCGAGGCTGGCGCTGGCCTTGTATTTGGACATGGCCGCAATCTTCATGCTGAGTTTGGCGTCCACCATCATGCCGCTGCGATCGAAGTCTCCCTGGCTACCCATCTGATAGGCGAGTTCCAGGTTACCCGACAGGCTGTCGGAGAGTTTGGGCATCAGGCGCACGCCGATCGTGTTGATGCTGGCGGAGGGAACCGCGCCGTATTCGGCTTCGGTTTTGAGCAGGTAATACGCTTCAAACGGCATGTTCTCGGTGAGGCCCTTGTGCTTGATGTAAATGCCCAAGCCCGCTTCGTCACTCTCGAGCTCGGTATCCTTACCGGTGTAGTTGGTGAGGGGGAGGTCCTGGCCGTTGACTACGAGCAGGTTCTCGGCGCTGTTGTAGATGCCGAGGATGTCGATAGTCATGCTATCGAAACCTTTCCAGGTGGCCTTGATCGCGTCCATGTAGATGGTGCGCGAGCCGTCGCCCGGAGTGCCGTCGAGGATGACTTTGCCGGTGCCGTAGATGATGTTCTGGCGGCCGATGCGCAGGTCCAGGTTGCCGCCCGCGAGTCCCTTCAGGTCCACATAGAGGTTGTCGATGCCCCACTCGTCCGGGAATTTCTGGACGTCGGCGTCTATCTTCGACTGCGGCTCCAGCCAGTGACGGAACTCGTTGGTGATCTGGCAGCGGACGGTCGTGTTCTCGTTGATGGCGTACTGACCCCAGACGCGCGGACGGATGCGGAACATGTTCCAGTCGAGCGTCGCGGGGACTCTGAGCCGAACATTGGTGAACTTGGTTTGGCGCACGCGGAGGTCGGCGCCGTAGGTGAAGTCGCCGGCTTCGGCGCAGTCGGGCAGGATGCCGACGAACAAAGCCAGCAGGACCAGACCCATGGTGAACATTTTAGCTCTCTGCATTGTTTCTTTCTCCTATCACCTTGACGTGAAGGTTAAAAATAGAGAAGGCCGCATTTCGCAATGCGGCCTTCTTCTCGAGCGGTTATTTGCGCATTCCGCGTCGGGGAATGCACCGGTTTTTTTGATCGATCCATGCGATATTGAGATAAATCGAAAGAAGCGTCTTTCGGGGTTTCCCTTTTATTTCTACTATGTTAAGACATTTTGCACAGGTAAGACAAGCACTAATTTAATAAAAAAAAGAAATAAATATCGATTCTGTAGAGGGGGTTGCCCGTAGATATTTTGCCCGAGGAGAGGTATACGGATGGATATTGCGGAATTTTTCAGCAATAGGGATCGCTTTGCCGCCCACTGCGGCATCGAACTGCTGGCAGTGGGAGTGGGGTACGCAAAGGCGAAGATGGAGATCGGAGAGCACCATCTCAACGGGGTGGATACGGTTCATGGAGGGGCGATATTCACTCTGGCCGATTTAGTCTTCGCCGCGGCGTGCAATTCGCACGGGACGATAGCAGTGGCGGTCAACGTCAGCATTTCCTACATGAAGGCCGCCCGCCAGGGGACGCTGATCGCCGAAGGGGAGGAGGCCGCCTGTCATCCCCGGCTCGGTTCCTACACGATACGCGTCACCGACGACGAAGGGGATCTGGTGGCCATTTTTCAGGGAATGGCGTATCGAAAGAAGGAACGACTCGAAGAGCTGTTGGATGCAAACTGAGCGGGGTTTTCGGCAGTTCACAGTTCGCGGCGATCGCTGAGACGCATCCCCTTGGAGCCGACCTCGCGGCGCAGGGTGGCTATTTCGACGAAGGTGAGCTGCACGGAAAGGCCGAGGCTCATGCGCAGCGCGCGGACGGCGTTGTCGTGGAGTTCGGATACTTTTGAGACTTCGTCGAAGAACGGAGCCTGTTCGGATACGGCGGCGCGCACTTCGATGGTGTCGCTGCCTTCTTTGCGATCGATGATGACGGCGATGTGGGGGCTGATCCACTGCTGCTGCATGATCACTTCGCGGAGCTGGGAGGGGAAGAATTTCACCCCCTGGGCAATGACGAGATCGTCGGTTCGGCCTTTGACCCGGCTCATGCGCAGATTCGTGCGGCCGCAGGGACAGGCGCCTTCGACCAGGGAGGCGAGATCGCCGGTGCGATAGCGGATGACCGGGAACCCCTCCTTGGTGATGGTGGTGAATACCAGTTCCCCTTCTTCGCCGGGCTGCCGGGGGGCGAGGGTGATTGGATCGATGACCTCGGCGATGAAGTGGTCTTCGTTGATATGGAGGCCGCTGCGCTGTTCGCACTCGGCGGCCACGCCGGGCCCCATGATCTCGCTGACGCCGTAGGTGTCGAATGCTTTGATGTGCAGCCGTTCTTCGATCCGCTCGCGCAGATCGTCGCTCCAGGGTTCGGCGCCGAACAGGCCGACGCGCAGCTGGAGTTCCTCGGGGTGCAGACCGAGCTCTTCCAGAGCGGTCGCCATGACCAGGGCGGAGCTGGGAGCACCGGCGAGGACGGTCGTCTTGTAGTCGCGCATGATGGCGATCTGGTCGGCCGAATTGGCGGCGTTGGATGCGGGGATCACCGAGGCGCCCAGGCGCTCGGCCCCGTAGTGGAAACCGAGCCCTCCGGTGAAAAGGCTGTAGGAAAAGGCGATCTGGACGAAATCGTGTTCATCGACGCCCACCCCCGCGAGCTGGCGCGCCACCAGGCCGGACCAGTGGTCGAGATCGTTGCGCGTGTACCCGACCACGAGCGGTCTACCGGTGGTTCCAGAGGTGGCGTGCAGCCTGACGATATCGCGCAGGGGGACGGCGAACATCCCGTAGGGATAGCTCGCCTGCAAATCGGCACGGGTGGTGAAGGGAAGCTGCTGCAGTGCGTCGAGGTCTCGCACTTCTTCCACGTCGATGCCGCGCTCGTTGAACAGGGTCCGGTAGAAGGCGACGTTGCGACAGACGCGACGCAGTGTCGCCTGTAGCCGCTCGATCTGCAGCTGGGCGAGTTCGTCTCTCGACATCGCTTCGTATTTGGCGTCGAACATCATGAGAAGATCCTCCGTATAGATCCCTAACGTTCGTCGATAGTCTGGTAATCCTTGCCCAGATAGGCGCGCTGCACGTCGTTGTTGTTGAGCAACTCCTGCGCCGTTCCCTCCAGCACAATGCTGCCGGTTTCCATAACATAGCCGCGATCTGCGATCCCGAGTGCCGCTTTGGAGTTCTGCTCGACGAGCAGAATTGTGACGCCGTCGTCGCGCAGCGAGGCGATCGTCTCGAGGATGCTCTTGACCACCAGGGGGGCCAGCCCCATTGACGGTTCGTCGAGCATGATGAGGCGAGGGTTGGCCATGAGCGCCCGGCCGATAGCGAGCATCTGCTGCTCGCCGCCCGAAAGGGTTCCGGCAAGCTGTTTTTTTCGTTCTGCGAGCACCGGGAAGAGGTGATACACCCGCTCCATCTGTCTCTCGACGGCGGCGTTTCGCTTTTGCTTGTACTGGGTGTACGCGCCGAGGGTGAGATTCTCCTCCACGGTCAACGGCGAGAACACGAGCCGTCCCTCGGGGACGAGCGCGCAGCCCTGGGCGACTACTTCGAAAGAGGACATGCCGCCGATCGGCTGGCCGTCAAATTCGATGTCGCCGGCGCGGGGCGCCTGCACTCCGGCAACGGTGTTGAGAAAGGTGCTCTTGCCCGCGCCGTTGGCACCGATCACCGTGACGATCTCCTGCGCGCCGACGTGGACCGAGATGCCGCGGAGGACCTTGAGCTTGTTGTACCCGGCCTCCAGATTTCTAACTCTCAGCATCTTCGTCTCCCAGATACACTCTGATCACCTCGGGATCGCGCTGTACTTCCTGTGGCGGTCCCTCGGCGATTTTGCTGCCGAAGTTGAGCACGGTGATCTCGTCGGAAATGTCCATGATCAGCGACATGTCGTGTTCTACAATGAGGACGGTTATGTCGAGATCGCGGATCGAACGGATCATCTCTCCGAGTCCGGCGGTCTCGCGGATGTTGAGTCCGGCTGCCGGTTCGTCGAGCAGCAGCAGTTTGGGTTCGAGGGCGAGGGCACGGGCCAGCTCGACGGCGCGCTGCTGACCAAAGGCGAGCATGGAGGCGTCTTCATCGGCCAGTTCGGCGATGTCGAGCATGTCGAGCAACTCGTAGGCCCGGTCGCGCACGCGAGTTTCTTCACTGCGCGTAAAAGGGAGCCGGAGCATACACGCGGTGACGCCGCCCCGGCTGCGCGTGTGGGCGCCGACCAGGATGTTTTCGAGGACGGTCATCTGGCGGAAGATCTTCACGTTTTGGAAGGTCCGGGCGATGCCGAGGTCGGCAATCCGGTGTGAGGGCGTGCCGTAGATCGACCGGCCATCGAAGGCAATGGTGCCGCTATCGGCCGGGAGGCTGCCGGCTATCAGATTGAACAGCGTGGTTTTGCCGGCGCCGTTCGGGCCGATTACGGCTTTGATGGCGCCATTCGGCACCTCGAAACTGACCGCATTGACCGCCTGCAGGCCGCCGAAGGATTTGCAGAGTCCATCGACCTCAAGGAGCGCCATGTGATTTCTCCTTTTCGGTCTGGGGCTGCGATTTCTCCGATTTCTTTTTTTGCGCTTTTTCTTCCGCCGATCGATTGGGGCGAAAATGGCGCAGAATGCCCTGCGGCGCGAACAGCATCACGGCGATGAGCACGCTGCCGAATACGGCGTCGTCCAGCGAGCCGAAATAGCCGCGCAGCGAGAGGAAGTTCAGCAGGATGCCGGCCGAGAGGGTGCCCCACAGGCTGGCCATGCCACCCACCGCTACAATTGCCACGTAGCGGACCGATTTCATGACGCCCGCTTCGGACGGTCCTAAACCGCCGTTGTAATGCGTGAGAAAGACGCCGGCGATGGTGGCGAATAGAGCGCTGAGAACGAACAGGTAGAGTTTCAGGCGGGAGGTGTCGACGCCCATGGCCTCGGCCGCTTCTTCGTTGCCGTGGATCGCCCTGAGCGCCCGGCCGGAGCGGGAATCGACCAGGTTGCTCACCAGGGTGAGGAGGCCGAGGACGAGAACCCACACGAAGTAGTAGCAGAATACGCGCTGCGATCTGGAACCGTCGATGATCAGGCCGCCCAGCAGGGGGAAACCCGGCACATCGGAAATGCCATCAGCCTCGCCGAAAATGGCCGATCCGAGGGCGATGCGGTAGACGATGGTGCCGAAGCCGAGGGTGGCCATGGCGAGGTAGTGGCCCTTGAGCCGCAAAACCGGTATGCCGATCAGGAAGGCGACCGAGCCGCTGATCAGCAGGGCGGCGACGAGGGAGAGCCAGGGGGAGAGGTAGAGAATTTCCGCGCCCCAGCTGTTGGTGTCGGAAAGGATGAGTCCGCTTTTTTCCAATAGACGAACGATGAAGGTAGCGCGGTAGGGAAAAAGATTCAGGGTAGTGAGGGTGGCGGCGGTGTAGCCCCCGATGGCGAAAAAACCGGCGTGGCCGAGGGAGATCTGCCCGGCGTATCCCATCAGCAGACAGAGGCCGATGACCACTATCGAATAGAGGGCCGCCATGATGAGCTGGGTCAGATAGAACTCGGTTCCGGTCAGGGTGGTGACCAACTGCACTGCGATCACCAGGCCGGCGAGGATCAGGAATGGTGCCCTCTTTCCCTTCATCAGAACTCCTTGAGAGCTCCCAGTTCTCGGCGAACGAACAGACCGGTTGGACGGAAGAAGAGCACCGCGAGGAGTATGCTGATGGCGATGATATCCTTGTACGCCATGGGCAGCACACTTATGCTGAACGCCTCAATGAGGCCGAGAAGGATACCCGCGACCACGGCACCGGTGCTGTTGCCCAGGCCCCCGAGGATGGCCACGGTGAAGCCCTTGATCGCCAGCGGCGTGCCGCATTCGTAGTGGGTCTGGGCGATCGGTGAGATGACGCAGCCGGCCAGGGCACCGATCGCCGCGCTGATGACGAACGAGAGGGTGACCATATTCTTCTCGTTGATGCCACAGAGGGTGGCGGCCAGAGGATTGGCCGAGCAGGCGCGCATGGCGCGTCCGGTCAGTGTATGGCCGAAGAAGGCGTTGAGCAGGAGCACGGCGCCCGAGCAGACGCCGAGGACCCAGAGCACCTGCGGTGAGACGTAGGCGCCGAGGATTTTAATGGAGGAGACCGCCGTGCCGGTGAAGTAGGGAAGGGAGCGAACTTTTTCGTCCCAGACGTGCAGGGCCACCTCGCGCAGCAGGATCGACAGGCCGATGGTGATGATGATCATCTGCAGCACGTTGGGATTTTTGAGCCACCGGATACAGGCGATCTGCACGAAGCCGCCGACGGCTGCGGTGATGAGCACCGATAGCAGAATTGCCAGCGGCAGCGGCAGCACGGCGGCCAGGGAGACGGCGATCATGCCGCCCAGCATCAGGAACTCGCCCTGCGCGAAGTTGATGATCCCCGTGGTGTTGTAGATGATGTTGAAGCCGATGGCGACGATGGCGTAGATGATGCCGCTCGTCACGCCAGAGAAGATGTATTGAACGATGAGTTCCCAGGACATACCCTTACACTATTTGAACCGTTCTCACCGGAATGTGCGTTGTTTATAAAAAGAATATGAAGAAGAATATAGTGCAGAATCGCCATCGCCGCCTCTCCCTCCCTGGAGAGAGGCGGCGACAGGTGGTAAAAAAAGGAAAGAACTCCAACGGTCTTACTTCTTGTAGACTGCGAACTTTCCGTCCTTGACGGTCAGCATCTCGAAGGAGGTCTTGTCCAGGCCGTTGTGATCGGCGGCCGACATGTTGAAAACGCCGGCGGTGCCGACCAGGCCCTTGATGTTTTCGAGGGCGTCACGCGCTTTGACGCGGTCCCCGCCCGAAACTTCGATCGCTTTGAAGAGCAGGACGATGGCGTCGTAGGCGTGGCCGCCGAAGGTGCTGACGTCTTCGTTGTATTTGCTCTCGTAGTCCTTCTTATACTTAGCGAGCACCTGTTTTTGCGGATGGCCATCGGGAAGCACGTCGGCAACCAGCAGACGACCGCACGGGAAGATAATTCCTTCGCCCGCTTCGCCGGCTTCCTTGGCATAGCGGATATTGCCGAAGCCGTGGCTCTGGAACAGGGGTACGTCGAGGCCGATCTGGCGCATGTTCTTGGCGATGATCGACTGGGCGGGAACGATCGACCAGTTGACCACTCCCTCCACTCCCGCGCCCTTGATCTTGGTGACGACGCTGGTGAGGTCGGTAGCGGCTCTGTCGTAGGTCTCGCTGATGACGACTTCGATGCCGAATTCGGGCGCGATCTTTTCGAGCTGCCCTTTGCCGGCTTTGCCGAAGCCGGAATTGGAGGCAGTAATGCCGATCTTGGTGATGCCGAGTTCCTTCATGGTCCCATAGATCCAGCGCACGGCATCGCTATCCTTCTGGGGTGTCTTGAAGATGTAGGGGGTCACCGGGTCGACGATCACCTCGGCGGCGGCGCACGAGACCAGTATGGTCTTGGCCTCGTTGCAGATCCCCTTGATCTTCATGCTTTCGCCACTGGTCGATGGGCCGATGATGGCGAATACGTTCTCTTCTTCAATGAGCTGCTTGGTGAACGAGATCGCCTTTTCGGGATTGGCGCCCGAGTCCTTGATCAGCAGCTCGATCTTCCGCCCGGCGATTCCGCCTTTGGCGTTGACTTCGTCGACCAGCATCTGAGCGGTTTTTGATTCGGGCGCGCCCAGGAACGACGCCCCTCCCGTCACGGCGAAGATTGCGCCGATCTTTATCGGCTCTTTCACCTCCTCCTGGACTTCGCCGCACCCGGTGAAGCCCAGTGCGATCGCCATCGCCATGGTCATGATAAGAATTCTCGCGAACATATCGCCTCCTCTGCGGGGTTAGTGTGTGATGGAGGATCCCGACTGGTGGCGGGTTGCCCGGTCGCCCATGGCGCAAATCGCCACGAATGAGTCGCAACCCGCCTTCTGCGGATTCTTTCCAGCGGAGGTCCGGGCCGGCTTCTAAATGAACCCTTTCCCACCCCAGGGAGCGGGCTCCTTGCGCCGGTTTAATATTAAACTCCAGGGAAGATCCGGAGAGAGCAGAGCATCTCGGTACATTTAGAAAACGAGGGGCCGCACAATCCAGATATCCGTTGTAAACGCTCAGTATAGGTTTTTTTTCGCCCTGCATCAACCTAGAAATGCTTCAACTGTCTATTCTAGCGCTCCTTGGGGCGCCAGAGCAGGCTCACCACCACCGGCACTACGATCAGGGTCAGGAGGGTGGCGAAGGCGAGGCCGAAGACGACGGCGACCCCCATGGGTCCCCACCACTGGCTGCTGCGGCCGCTGATCTCCCAGCTGAAGGTGTAGAAGTCGAAGCTGATACCGGTGGTCAGTGGGATCAGTCCGAGGATGGTGGTGATGGCGGTGAGGATGACCGGTCGGAAGCGGGTGATCCCGCCCTGGACGATCGCCTCGCGGGCGGACAGGCCCCGCTGGTGCAGCTTCAGAGTGTAGTCGATGAGGACGATGGCGTTATTGACTACGACGCCGGCCAGGCTGATGACGCCGACTCCGGTCATCAGAATGCCAAAGGGGGTGCCGGTAGCCAGCAGGCCGATGAGGACGCCGATCAGCGAGAGGACTACCGCGGAGAGAACGGCCAGCGGCAGTAAAACCGAGTCGAACTGCGTGATCAGCACCAGGGCAATGAGAAGGACGGCGACCACGAACGCCTTGCCGAGAAAGTCGCTGGCCTCGCGCTGTTCCTCGTTTTCTCCGGTGTAGTCGATGCGGTAGCCGGCCGGGAGATCGAAGTCGGCCAACTGCACGCGCACGTCCTTGAGGATGGCGTCGGAGGAGCGGCCCTGGGCTTTCCCCTCCACGGTCACTACCCGTTTCAGATCCTTGCGGCGGATGCTGCCCAGGCCGCTGCCGGTCTCTACGTGAGCCACGGTGCTCAGGGGGATCAGCAGGCCGTCTTTTTCGATGGTGATCTGCTCCAGATCCTCCAGACTGCGGCGGCGATCGGCCCGAAAGCGGACTCGGATGTCGTACTCGTCCTCGCCGATACGGTATTCGGAGGCGGTCGAGCCGTAGACTGCGGTGCGCACGGTGGAGGCGATGAGAGAGGTGTTGAGGCCGACCAGGGCGGCCGATTCGCGGTCGACGCGGATCTGGACCTCGGGGCGTCCCCGGTCGTAGTCATCCTTGAGGTCGACGGCTCCCGGCACCGCGGCGATCCGGCGCTTGACCTGGGCGGCGAGTTCACCGAGGATCTCGAAATTCTCGCCGGAGATCTCGATGCTGATCGGTGCGCCGGTGGGCGGGCCGGTGCGCTCCTTGTCGATTTCCACCTCGGCACCGGTGATGTCTTTCAGTCTGGTGCGGAACTGTTCGATGGTCTTCAAACTCGACTGCTGACGGTCTTCCTCGTCGACGAGGTCGATGGAGATCCGGCTCTGGTGCGACTGTCCTTCGGCGCCGACCAGGGCGGAGAATACGTCTCCGCCGCCGCCGACGTTGGCGATGTAGGTTTCGACATCGGCGAAACTGCCGAGATGTTCTTCGATGCGGGAGACTATCAGGTCGGATGTCTCCAGACTGGTGCCGGAGGGGGCGCGGACGTCGATGTAGGCCTTGCTCGGTTCCACTTCCGGAAAGAACTCGACGCCGTGGTTCCAGCGGCCGTAGATGACGATGACGAGCGCCAGAATGCCGCAGGCCAGTCCGACCGTCTTCCACGGATGGGTCAGAGCTCTTTCGAGCACGCGCTGATAGCGCCCCAGCACTTTCATCAACAGGGGGGAGGTTTCCGCCTGACTGCCCTTTACCTGCATGAAGGTGGCGCAGAAGGTCGGGTTGATAATCAGGCCGACAAAGAGAGATGAGGAAAGGGTGATGATAAGGGTAATGGGCAGGTATTTCATGAACTCGCCCATGATGCCCGGCCAGAAGATCATGGGAGCGAAGGCGCAGAGGGTTGTCACGGTGGAGGCGACCACGGCGACGGCCACTTCGGTGGTGCCGACGTGAGCCCCTTCGTCCCGGTCTTTGCCCTCCTGACGGTGGCGGTAGATGTTTTCGACGATGACGATGGCATTGTCGACCAGCATTCCCAGGGCCAGGATCAGGCTGAAGAGGACGACCATGTTCAGGGTGATGCCCAGAATCGCCAGGACGATGAAGGAAAGCAGCATGGATAGGGGGATGGCGACGCCGACGAAGAAGGCGTTGCGCACGCCCATGAAGAGGAAGAGGACGACCACCACCAGGAGGAGACCGGAGACGATGTTGTTCTCCAGGTCCTTGACCATCATGCGGATGTCTTCCGATTGATCGGCCAGGATGGTCATCTGAGTGTTCTGGGGTAAGGTGGCGCGCTGCTCCTCGACCATCTCCTTGACCCGGTCGGCGATCTCGATCAGGTTTTCGCCGGTGCGCTTGGTGATGGAAAGGCTGACGCAGGCGCGGCCATTGAGGCGGGCGTTGGTCTTGCGCTCGGCGAAACCGTAGGCGACTGTAGCGACGTCGCGGATGTACACCGGACGGCCGCCGCCGCCGCGGATCACCAGAGCGCCGATTTCGGTCACTTCCTCCAGTTCGCCGGGTACGCGGACAGCGTATTTATAGGGCCCCATTTCGAGAGATCCGCCCGGCAGGGTGACGTTTTCTCGACGGATGGCGTCGACCACGTTCTGAAGGGCCAGGCCGTAGACGTTCAGGCGCTCGGGATCGACGTCGATCTGCACTTCGCGCTCCAGACCGCCGGCCAGGTTTACTTCGAGCACGCCGGGGATGGTCTCGATTTCGTCGGCCAGATCCTCGGCGATCTCCTTGAGACGCACCAGGCCGTAGTCGCCGGCCAGGTTGACGATCATGATGGGGATGTTGGAGAAGTTGATCTCCAGCACCATCGGATCCTCGGCATCCTCGGGCAGCTCGGTCTTGGCCAGATCGACCCGGTCCTTGACTCGCTGCAGGGCGTCGTCGAGATCGATATTGGGGTTGAACTCCACGGAGATCGTGGAGCCCCCTTCCACCGAAGTGGAGCGGATCTCCTTAACGTCCTCCAACCCCTGCAATTCCTTCTCGATCGGCCGAGTGACCAGGCTCTCCATATCCTGGGGGGAGGCGCCCACATACACGGTATTGACGATAATGAAGGGAATGGTGATGTCGGGAGCGGCTTCGGTCGGCAGGGACCAGTAGGAATAGCCGCCGAAGAGGGCGAGCATCAGCACCAGCACGAAGATGGTGCTCCGGTGGCGGATAGCGTAGCTGGTGACGTTCATCGGGACAGGACCTCCGTCACTCGCACCTGATCGCCGTCGATCAGGTCGCGGCCTCCTTTGATGACGATTTGCTCGCCGGTGGCGACGCCTCGTTTGACGATCAGCCGATCGGCTTCGGAGGGCCCCAGGGAGACGGTGCGCAGGCGCGCTTTGTCTCCTTCCACGACGAAGATGGCGGGGCCTTGCTCGCGTTCTTGAATTGCCTCGCGGGGAACCACCAGGACATCGGTGTGCACTCGGCGCACGGCGCGCATTCGGCCGATCATTCCCGGCCGGATGCGGTAGTCGGCGTTGTCGAGGTGGATTTCCAGGGGGAAGACCCGACGGCTCGGTTCAGCGGCCGGTCCGATGCGGCCGATGGTGCCGGCAAAAGGGACACCCGGGAAGGCGTCGAAGAAGACCTCAACGGCGCTGCCGCCGGAGAAGTCGACGATCTGATTTTCGGGTACCCAGGCCCCGGCCTTCATCCGGTCGATCTGGACCAGGCGATAGGCGGGAGTGCCGGGCATAACCAGCTGACCGCGCTCGACGAGGCGCTCGGCGACCGATCCGGAAAACGGGGCACTGAGGATGCTGTTTTCGAGTCGTTTGCGGATGGTTTTCCCCTGCGCTTCTGCTCGTTTTAATTCGTAGATTGCGGCGCGCAGCTCGCGTTCGGGTATGGAGCCGTCGGCATGGAGCTGTGTGGCCCGTTCGTGGTTGTAGCGTTGAAAGAGGAGCCCTGCCTTGGCTTCGATGGCGGCCGCTTCGAGCAGGTCGTCATCCAACCGAGCCAGCGGCTGATCGGTCACAACCGGATCGTCGAGATCTATGAATATCTCTTCTATGACTCCTCCCTCCTGAAAACTCAGCGTCACTTCGCGCCAGGGAAGAGCGGATACCGGGAGCAGGGAATACTGGATCAGACTGTCGGGCTGCAAAGTATAGACGCCTACATTGGTGGTGCGCACGGCGGGTTCATCGGTAGACTGTGTGGTTTCTTCCGATGAACCGCAGCCGTATATAAACAGGATGCTGAATAACAGGGCGAGTTTACAGGAATTTCGGTTGCTGCTCAGGTGGGTCATCTAACGGTCCTTTCTCGTTCTCGATGCAAAATGCTTTCCCGGTTTGTCCGGGATATAAAAATGGGCAGAGTAACTCACGGTGATTCACCTATAGTGCCGACGGCAGTTTCCAGCTGGACGAGGGCGACGGCTCGATCGCGTCGGGCCTGCGCCAATTCGGTCTGCGCTCGGGTCTGTAGGAGCTGGGCATCGAGGACTTCCAGCTGAGTGCCGAAGCCGCGAGCGTAGCGGGATTCGGCCAGTTTCAGTCCGGCTTCCGCCTGTTCCAATAGAAGGAGCTGGGCATTCAGGCGAGCGCCGGCCGCCTGCAGTTCGAGCCATGACTGGTGGATTTGCATTTCGACCAGGCGCAGGAGCCGTGCGGCTGCCAGGCGGCCTTTTTCTTCTTCGCGACGCGCCTGAGCGGTGCGGGCGCCGGTGCGGAAGCCGTCGAAGAGGGGGATCTTGAGAGACAGGCCGGTGTTCAGGCTGCGGCGCATCTCTTCGTTCCAGAGGGATATCTCGTCGCTCTGCCACTGCGCCTGGCCAATGGTGCTCAGCTCCAGAGAGGGACGGGCGGCGGAGCGCGCGATCTTTACGCCCTGGGTGAGCATGTCGATCTGCAGGCGCGCCTGTCGCAGCTGCGGACTGCGCGCTGCTCCCAGGGCGAGAAGGGAATCCAGTTCCCGGAGGTCGAGAGCGGAATCGCGCTGGAAATCCCCATCTATATCCACAGTATGATCGAGGGGGATGCCGAGAAGGTTTTTGAAGGCGATTTCGGCCAGTTCGCGCCCGCCCTGCGCGCGGATCGAATCGGGGCGTACCTGGGTTACCTGGACCTGTGCGCGCAGCAGGTCGTAGGAAGATGTCCTGCCCCCACTCCAAAGGCTTTCCGCCTGTTCGAGGTTCGAACGGGCCCGCACCTGCGTCTGATCGCTGACGCGGATCAGCTCGCGGGCCAGGAGGAGGTCGTAGAAGGCGATGTCTACTGAACGGACTACGGACTGCTGGGCGGCGCGCAGCTGCTCTGCAGAATAGGCTTTGAATAACCGGGCGACGGCGAGGGCGGCTCCTACCTTGCCGCTGGTGTAGAGCGGTTGGCGCAGATTGACGGTGCCGACCAGCTCATTGGGGGTGCCGATCTCCACCTCCTGGACGCCCAGCGGTGTTTCGAAAACGAAGGTGGGGAGCTGCCAGTTGTGCGTATAGTTGGCGGAGAAGTCGAGCTGCGGAAGGGCGCCGGCGCGGGCCTCGCGTATTTGCTGACGCGCCTTGTCCAGGTCGCGCCGGGCCATCTGCAAGCCTTCGTTTTGTTCCAGCGCCAGTTCGAGGCTTCCCTCCAGCGTCAGATGCAGAGGAGATTGCTGGGCATCGGATACTGCGCTCAAGAAGGAGAGTGTCAAAAATAGAGCTCCCAACCAGCGTCGTCCCCTTCTTCCCATCGAGTATTTTGACCTCTCTTCAGTCACTATACTGTCCATTCCTCTCGATTCAAGCTGCTTTGTCAATTGTCTGTCGCGCCAGTTCGACCCAGCGGGGCAGGCGTTCGGGGTGATTGTCCAGAGTGTGGACATCCTTCATGGCGAACTCCACGCGACAGCCGCGGGTCACTTCGAGGGTATGGCGCAGGTCGGCGCGGATGGCATTCTCGTCGAAGACCGGGGTGCTGATCAGCGTGGGGTTGGGTTTGCGCGAGAAGACGACGTCGTTGCCCAGCTCCTCGGCCATGAACGGTTCGTCGGCCCACGGCGAGACCGAGATGCGCTCCAGGTTGGGGATGCGCTTGAGCACGTGCAGGCGGTTGTGCACCGGTTCGCAGCAGCCGTAGTAGCACTTGCCGAATTTTTCGGCGATGGAGAGCTGGTACGGGAAGATGAATTCCTCGAACTGCTCCGGCCCCACGCCCACGGTCTCCTGCGATTCGAGGAGCACCCACCGGTCGCGCATGCGGGTGGGTCGGTCTTCGCTCCAATCGGGCTGCGGGAGGTTGTGGGTATAGCCCATGCTGCCGGAGCCGATGTAGTCGTTTTCGTTGTCGAGGGTGAGTAGTCCCTCGGCCTCCAGCCAGTTCGCAAAGTTCAGATGGTCGTCGCGCAGGAAGGTCATCAAGCGGTGCAGGCCCTGGGGATTGTCGAACATGGAGATCATCAAACCCTCCAAGCCGATCAGTTCGATGGCGGGCCAGGTCATGCCCATGGTCCACCAGAAACCGCCGCGGATGCGCACCGGCAGGATAGGGGAGAAGACCTTCTCGAGTCGCTCCTTTTCGGCCAGGGTGGCTTCGCGATCGACGCTGAAGGTGCGGGGGCGCAGCTTGTCGAAGTCGCGGTCGAGGTCCTGGATGGGAGCGTCCCAGCGGCGGGCGCCCAGATGGCCTTCGTTGTCGGCGTGGTGCTGGACCACCTCTACGCCGTAGTCGCCTATCTGGACCTTCCAGTTGGTGTTGATCCAGGCTTCGACGACGTGGTCGTCCCGGAGTTCTTCGAACTGGTAGATCTCCGCACGCATGCCGTGCTCCAGGCCGCGAGCCCAGGGATCCCGACATTCGAGGAGGGAATCGGAAAGCGGTTTTACTCTATCGCGGACGCCGCCGAACTCGGCCAGGACCATGGGGCGCTCGGACTGGCCGGCATCGTGCTTGTACCAGAGCCGTTTGCGCTCCAGATTGATCGGATCGGCGGCGATTTGCGCCTTGCGTTCGGCCAGACTGCGGAGAATATCGAGGTCGCGTTGTTCGAGTTGGGAGGCCATGGCTTTTTCTTTCAGTCGCTGACGATGTGGAGGATCTCTTCGGCCTGATCCAGGGATTCGGCGGAGGTGGCGATCAGGCACTGCTTGATTTTGGGGCCGAATTCTCTCTTGAAAGCGATCAGATTGTCGATGCCGTGGAAGCCGAGGAGGGCGACCTTCTTGCCGGCTTCGATGGTTTTGTGATAGAGCGGCCACCATCTGCGATCTGCGATCGTCTCGACGCCGGAGCCCGGGGTCCACTGGATCATGTCGAGGTCGGGCAGGGCGAGGAGGTGGTCGTGGTGTGGGATGGCGCCGGGGCCGTCCCAGTGGTACATGCAGTGATCGAACTTCGCGGTCATCTCGCGCAGCACCGGGACCATGAACTCGCCGAACATCTCGGGGGAGATCATGGCGGAGAAGTCGCACTGCAGTTTGGCCATGCGCCCGGGGGCCCAGGCCCAGAAGTGGCTGCCGCCCCGATCCTCCTTGTACATATCGTAGAGGATGTCGTAATACTGGAAGTAGAGATCGGTGAGGGTTTGGAGGGATTGGTGGACCCAGCCGGGGCGCTCGATGAGGTCGATGAGCAGCTTATCGGTGCCGCGCATGGCGGCCAGGGAATCCAACCCTTCGATCAGATCGGGGAAGGCGACCAGGAACTTGCCCTGTCCCAGACGCAGCTGCTCGCGACTCAGGCGCAGGGTGAAATCCCAGTAGAAGTTGTCCGGATCGAAACCGAAACGGGCGGTTTCGGGAGACTCGATGCACGGCTTGCACCAGACGGTGCCGGGCATTTCGACCCCGTTGCAGCCCTGGTAGAGCGCCAGGCAGTTGGGTGCCAGATCGGGGGCGACGGTGGGCACGGCGTCGGCCAGGTAGTGGGCGTTGACGCAGGCGCGGGTGGACAGGTTGACGCGGTAGTCGAAATCGCTGGTGGAGTAGTGGGTCACCCAGCCGTCCGGTTCGGGGAGGACCGGGATATCCTCGAGCGGCTCGGAGCGGCGGACGGTGATGTGCATGGCCGGGCGGCCGATGTCGCCCCCCCGCCACCAGTCGGTCAGGCGGTCGCGGACCTGGTCGAAGTCGGGACGGTAGAGTAGTGAACTCATCGGGATCCCTCGTCAGTTGCTGAAGTGAGAGCGGTATTTCTCGACCGCTTTGAAGATGGCAGCGACGTTTTCCATGGGGATGTCGTCGTTGATCTCGGCGTTGAGCCAGAGTCCGCCCTCCGGGGAACCGAGCCGGTCGACCGCTTCGTGCACGTGGTCGTCGATGTCGGCGGGGGTGCAGAACGGGAAGAGCTGGCGGTCGAGGTCCAGGTTGATGCAGACCTTGCCCTTGCAGACTTCTTCCAGACCGTCCAGGCCGTTGGCGCGGATCTGCGGATTGACGATTTTGACGCCGCAGTCTACCAGGTCGGGGATGATCTCCAGGATGTGGCCGTCTGTGTGCATGTATATGTAGTGGCCGGCCTGGTGGAAGGGGGCGTAGATCTGCCGGAAGCAGGGTTTGAGATACTGACGCCATTTTTCCGGGCTGACCGGGAGGGCGTGCTGCATGCCCAGGTCGTCGCCGAAGTAGATGATGGTCGGCTCGTCATCCATTTCAGCTAGGCGCAGTTCGGCCTGGCGCAGATTGTACTGGAGCACGGTGTCGATCAACTGCTGCAGTTCGGGCGGCTCCTCGGCGAAGTCGACCATCACCTCCTCGAAACCGCGCAGATCGCCCAGGCGCAGATACATGAAGCCGTGGGGGAAGCCGGCGTCCTCTGTGGGCGCCTGCAGTTGACGAACGCTTTCGCGCGTGGGCAGCGGATGGCCGGTGACGATCGCCTCGTTCCCCTCGTGGACATTGCTCCAGACGCAGCCCCAGACGTCGACGTGATCGCCGGCTACGTAGGTGCCGCCGACTGCGTCGTAGTTGCGGTCCTGGTTCTGTTCACCGAAGAGGATCGGATGCTGCGCCACCAGGGCGTCCAGTTCCTCGCGATACTTCATCCAGGCGGCGGGGAGGATGCCAACGCCGACGGGGATGAATTCGGGGTGTTCGTATTTCAGTGATTTGATGCGGTCGTCCTGTGCGCTCATGGGGCTCTCTTTCTATCGGCCTCGATTTGTTGTAGGACTGGGATCTCCTCGTAGAATCGGGAAATCCATTTATCAATGGAAAAGGGTATCTATTGCCCGCCGAATTCTTCGACGAGGACGACGAGGTTTTCCAGCGGGATATCGGATCCCAGGCTGTGGGTGGGGGCGATGATGAAGCCCCCGCCCGCGCCGACCTCGTCGATGAGGTGGCGCACTTCGGCACGTATTTCCTCCGGCGTGCCCCGGGGCAGGAGTTCCTGGACGCTGACGCCGCCGAGAAAGGTCAGGTCGCTGCCGAATTCCCGCTTCACTGCGTAGATATCCATCACATCCGGTTGCACCGGATTGAGGATGGTCAGCCCGACTTCGATCAGGTCGGGGATTACCTCTATGATGTCGCCGTCGGAGTGGAGGAAGACGTCCTTGCCGTAGGAGCGGGCCCGTTCGACCATGCGCGCGAAGCGGGGCTTGATAAAGCGGCGCCAGAGATGTGGACCCATAATCATATCGCGCTGGGCGCCCCAGTCGTCGCCAAAGCGGACGCAGTTGAACGGATGGAGGCAGGCGCGGTCGATCAGGGCCAGATTGAACTCGCAGATCCGGTCGAGGAGTTCGTCGGCAAAGGCCGGCTGCTGGACCATATCCATCAGAAAGGTGTCGAAACCGCGCAGTGACCAGGCGCGCTCAAAGAGGCTGAAGCCGATGCTCCAGGAGGCATAGAGATCGGGGTGAGCCGCGAGCTGATCGGGAATACCGTCGAAGAGATCCGGGATCTGCGTGTCGGGGAATTCGTATCCTTTCAGAGTTGGTTCCTTGAGCACCGGATCGCGCACCATGCCGATTTCACCGGGGACCGATTCCTCCCAGACGACGCCGAAGGCATCGATATAGTGGCTGGCGTCGAGTCGGTCGTTGGTCTCGGGATAGGCCGGGCCGACCCCGAACATGTGGGGTTCGAGGTGGGCGTCGAAATTCGGGTCGCCGGTAAGGTCGACCAGGCGCTGGCGGAGGTTTCCGCCGAAGCCCAGGGAATAGGGGCAGATATCGGGTCGCTGGTGGGCGACGGCCTTCTGGATGCGTTCCTTTGGCGTCATGTTCCTCTCAGCAGGGCAGTTTTTCCATGCCGAAGTACTCGCGATACGCTGCGACTGCGGCATAGTAGTTTTCGACCGGCATGTCTTCGTGGACCGAGTGGCTGGCGTGGATGATGTGGCCGCCCGGCGTCTGGCGCCCGTAGTCGAGACATCCGATCACTTCGGTGCGGACCTCTGCGGGCGTGCCGTGGCAGAGGTTGTAGCGGGCATCCAGGTTGCCGACGATGCATACTTTTTCGGCGACGCCTTCGTCGATGAGGCGAGGCCAGGTCATGCCGGCCGCCTGATCGACCTCTTTGTAGCCATCGATGTCGGAGTCGAAGAAAAATTCCTGCTTGATCGGCCAGTGGTTGCCGTCGGAGGTGTAGATCGCCTGCGCTCCGAGTTCGTGGATCAGATCGACGTGCTCTTTGATAACCGGGAGGATGAACTCGCGGTAGAGGGCGGGGGAGATGAACGGCCCTTTGTCGCAGCTGACGTCGCCGCCCATGGCGATGACGGTGCAGCCGCTCTCCACCAGGCGACGGGTGCCGACCCAGGCGTTCACCTTCTGCATCTCGATCCAGCGGTGGACCAGGTCTGGCTGGTCGAGCATCCACATCAGCATGAAGGGAGGGTAGAAGGCGACGCCGGTGCCGGCGCCGATTTCGCCCATGTAGGTCCACTCGACACCGTCCGCGTTGGCGAACTTGCGCACGGCGGCGATGGTCGGATCTTCGCCGCCGGTGTATTCCGGAACGGCGCCGTCCCACGCCTCGATCTGACGACGGAGATTCTCTTCGGAATAGCGGTGGGAGTAGCTGGACTCCTCAGCGGGATTCTCGAGGACGACCAGATCGGTTTTCTCATCCCGATGGTATTTGACGCCGTTCAGGGTCCAGGTCGTCGGACCGGTTTTGACCGGGCGGGTGTAGCGCCCCCCCGGTGCGCCGTTGAGGCGGACCATGTCGACGCCGAAGAACTTGTTGACATCGTACTGCGCCTTGACGTTCATGGCGAACAGTTCGGCGGGATCGATGCCGTCGGCCATGGCGTCCCAGGCCATCCCCGCGTCGGTGGCGGCGTTGCGGCCGGCGATATCCCAGTAGATCGGATGAAAGGGGGAGAAGATCTCGAACAGCGGAGTGCGGTCGGGCGCCTGGTGGGCGAAGGCGCGGGTGACGCGTTCAGTTGCGGCTGACATGAGGGTTCCTCTTTTTGGTCGAGGTGGATTCATTCTGGTGGTTGATGACCTGAACTCCGAGGCGCGTGAAAGCCTTGATCCAACCGTCCACGGTGGCCGCCGACGGAGGTTCCAGGTCGAGACCGGACGGCAGACCGAGGCGAGCGGACTTGCTGACACCCAGGCGATGGTAGGGCATGATTTCGACTCCCTCCAGATCGGGCAGGGCGCGAACCAGATCGACCACGGCGAGGAAGTGGTCTGGGAGGTCGTTGTACCCGGGAATCAGCGGCAGGCGCAGACGGATGCGGGCGCCGGTGCGGTGGAGGCGTTTGAGATTGTCGAGAATGCGGTCGTTGGACACGCCGGTGAATTCCATATGGCGCTCCGCGTCGGTCTCCTTGATATCGTAGAGGAAGAGATCGACGGAGGGGAGGATGCGCTCCAGATGGGAAAAGGGGACGGCGCCGCACGTTTCGACGGCGCAGTGGAGGCCCTCGGCGGTCGCCGTTTGCAGCAGGGCGGCGGCGAAGCCGATCTGGCAGAGCGGCTCTCCGCCGGAGAGGGTTATGCCACCGTTGGAGATGTCGTAGAAGGGGCGATCTTCGAGCAGTTCCTCCATGACCTCGGCAACGGTTGCATCCCGTCCCACGATTTCCAGGCCCTGTGCGTGACAACCTGTGGCACAGGTGCCGCAGGTAAGGCAGACGGCGCGATCGAGGGTGTGCTTTCCGTCTTCCATGCGGTGGGCGTTCTGCGGGCAGTTTTCGAAGCAGTGGCCGCAGCTGACGCATTTTTCCGGTTGGAAGGAGAGGAGAGAATGGTCTGCCTGTCCCTCGGGGTTATGGCACCAGAGGCAGGAGAGGGGGCAGCCCTGGAAGAAAACGGTGGTGCGTATGCCGGGGCCGTCGTGGATAGAGAAACGCTGTATTTCGAAGATGCGGCCGATTGTATCAGGCATCGCCGAACTCCGTGCGCAGGATGATTTCGTCCTGCATTTCGGGGGTGAGGCGGGTGAAGTAGTCGGTGTAGCCGCCGATGCGGACGACTAGGTCGCGGAATTCTTCCGGGTGTTGGCGGGCTTCTTCCAGAACCTGGTGATCGACGACGTTGATCTGGGTCTCGAAACCGCCCCGGTAGAGAAAGGTGAGCACCAGGTCGCGCAGCCGATCGAAGCCCTCGGGCGTGCGGAAGAGGGAGGTGTTGAACTTCATGTTGTAGGCCAGGCCGCCGATCATCGGGCTGTGATCCCAACTGGTGGTCGAGAGGATGGCGGCGGTCGGTCCCTTGCTCTCGCGTCCCTGGGCCGGTCCGCAGCCATCGGCGAAGGGAAAGCCGGCGCTGCGGCCGTCGGGAGTGGCGCCGGTGTCGCGCCCAAACTGTTCGTGCACGATCCAGACAAAAGCGCCGGGGACGTAGTGGCTGTCGTCCGGTTCCATGCGGAAGCGGGCACATTCCCCGGCGACATAGCGCACGGTGTCGCCCACCAGGTCGTCCAGTTCGGCGCAGTTCTGGCCGTATTTGGGATAGGCGTTGAGGAAGCGCAGACGGACGTGCTCGCGTTCGGCGAAGTCGGTGTCGAGCAGTTTCTTCAACTCGGCGAAGTCGAGAGTGCGCTGGTGGAAGATCTCCTGATCGACGACGTGGAGAGAGTCGGCCAGGTTGGCCAGGCCGACGAAGGAGCATTCCGCCCAGTTGTAGCGCGCTCCCGCATCGTCGATATCGCGGCCGCGACCGATACAGTCGCGGGTGAAGACGGACTGCAGCGGTTTGCGGCCCCGCTGATGGCGCAAACGGCGCGCTTCGTTTTGGTATGCAACGCCCTGTTCGACAGCGGCTGTCAGGCGTTGGCGATACTGCTGGAGGAAGGTGCTGAAGTCGGGGGCCGGAGATTCTACATTGGCGGCAATTTCGTCGAGCAGGATCTGGCAGGTGTTGTAGTAGGGTGAGGCGACCCAGACGTTGCTGGCTCCGGAAGGGGTGATCTCGACGCAGGTGGAGTTGACGTAGCGGCAGGATTCGGCTTCGGGAACGCCCAGATTTTTGAGGCCGGTCTGGATGGTCTCGTCGCCGAAAAAGGCGGGATTGGCGTTGCCGTGGCCGATCAGATCGACGGCGAGTTCGACCAGGTCGGTCGGTGTTCCTTCGTGCCAGCAGATGCCGACTGCGGGGTATATCAGGGCGGTGCGGCGCAGGGCTTCGAGGCAGAGGTAGGAGAGCGGGTTGGTGATATCTTGACCAGCGGCGTCGCGGCCACCGACCATGACTCCGATGGCCAGGCCGTCGGGGATGTACTCGTTGATGAGAAGGTAGAGGGTTTCGATGAGGAGGAGCGCTTCTTCTTCATCCAGCGCGCCGCTTTCCAGATCGGCCTGGAAGAACGGATAGAGAGTGCGATCCAGATGTCCGGGGACGACCAGGGCGACCGGTTCGCCGTGCATGACGCCGACGAGGGCGAGCCACAGGAACTGGAGGGCGTCGCGGAAAGTGGCGGGGGGAGCGTGGGCGATGCGACGGCAGGAGGTGGCGATCGCCTCCAGTTCCAGACGGCGATCGGGGGGGGCATTCTCCAGGGATTCCTCGACGACATCGGCGGCGTGTCCGATCATGAAGGAGAATCCTTCGAGGGCGTGGAGAAAGGATTGGTACGTATCGGCCTTTTCTCCGGATGCGCCGTTTTTCATGGCGCGGATATCGGTGGCCAAACCGTCTATCCCCTTCGCCATGAGCAGTTCCAGGTGCAGTTCGCAGTGGCCGTTTTGCCCGGGGGGGGGCGGGTACTGTTGCAGGTATTTTTGTGCCGCCTCGATCTCTTCGTCGGAACCTTCTTCGTGGTCCAGATCGATGCGACCGGCTAGTAGCTCCAGCTCGTCGGTGGCGAAGACTATCGAGGCGAGGCGGTCGCGGAGGAGTAGGCCGCGGCGGAGCTGCCAGGAGTCGACCTCTTCGCTGGCGCGGAGGGAATCCGCGGTGGCTACCGGCATGGCGGCAAGGGACCAGCCGCTCGGGCCGCGATCCTTGCGCTCGAGGAGGCGCTGCCGGAGGAGGGAGAGACGTTCGGCGGCAGGAGCGGAGTTGTCGGAGTCGATGAGGGTCGACATGATTTTTATCCTTCGTTGCCCGTGTAGCGGGACACTTCCAGTCCTTCGCCGTCGACGAACATGTTGACGCTTGCGCTGAAGATATCGGGGTTGCGGACGGTGTTCAGGTAGTCGCCCATTTGGTCGGCGGAGTTGACGGAGTTGTGGGCGAGAAGGAGGCTGCCCGGGCGCAGGGCGTGACGGGCGGCTTCGAACATATCCAGATAGATCGACTTGCCCCGACCGCCGGTGCCGTCGGCATCCAGGTAGAGCAAGTCGACAGTGCCGTCGATGTCGCGCAGGAAGGGGATGCCGTCCTGCGCCAGGATTTGAGCGCATCCCTCGGGGTCGATGCTGGAGACGTTGCGGGCGGCGCGTTCGGCTTCTTCGGGGCGAATTTCGAGGCCGACGAGGCGGCTGGCGCGGTAGCAGGCACCCGGACCGACCGCCGCGCCGGCGTTGGAGATGAAGGTGTTGCCGCAGAAGATGCCGACGGCGATCATGGTGTCGGGTTGGGCGATGGCGTTGATGGCGTAGATCAGGCGCTGCATGCGGTGGGTGATGGCGGTCCAGGGAATCTCGAAATTGTCCTCCACACCGGCGCGGTGGGCGAGCAGCTTTTCTTTGTCGTAATCGGCGTGCGGCAGGATCCCTGCGTCGACCAGTTCGGCCAGAGCAGCGTCGATAATTTCGATTTCGCGGTCCAGAGATTCAAGCGGTTTGTGCGGGTCGGAGTAGACGATTTCGTACTCCTGCCAGCCGGGTGCTTCGTAGATGCGTGCCAATGCGATTGCCTTTCTATTCGAGCGCCGCTTCGGCCATGGCCTGGACGTTCTGCGGCGGCACGTTGGGAAGCAGGGCTTCGTGGCTGGGGCTGACGATCAGATTCGGGCCGAGAAGATCTTTGACCCGACGAACGTCCGCTTTTATATCTTCGGGCGAGCCGTGGACGAGCAGTTCCTGGGTGTCGATGCCGCCAAGGAAGGAGATGCGACCCTTGAAGTCGCGGGCCAGGGTATCGGCGTCCATATTGGCGGCCAGGGCCTGCAGCGGGTGCAGGCATTCGACGCCGGCATCGATCAAACGGTCGATGACTTTGTAGACGCAGCCGCAGGAGTGGAGGATGACCTGATAGTCGCGAGCGTGGGCCTGGGCGGTGAATTTGCTGAACCAGGGCATGATGAACTGGTCGAACTGGTCGGGGCCGCAGATCAGGTCGAGCTGCGTGCCGAAGTCGTTGCCGAAGAAGTAGCCGTCCATCAGGTCGCCGGCGGCGTCGAAGAATCGCTCGTTGGCCTCGTGGAAGAAGGAGCAGACGCGGTCGGTGACGGCGTGGACCAGCTCGGGGTTGAGATGCATGTTCATCATGTACTGTTCCATGCCGAACAGGTCCATGACGTGATGGTAGAAGGGGGCCCAGAAGCCGCTGGCCCGGTAGTAGTCGCCGGTGTTGCGCAAAGCATTTAGCACCGGCTCGAAGTCGAGGTAGTCGGGGTTGGGCCATTCGTAGAGATCGTCGACGGCAGCTGGATCCTCGCAGTCGGCAAAGGGGCCGGGCGTGCCGTGGGCGATCTTCTGGGGAATGTCAAAGAGTCCCTTGCCCTCGGGATGGCGGTACACGCCGGCCATAATCCAGCGGTAGTCATCGTTGAGCTTCTGGCGCAGCTCTTCTTCGGTGGAGGTGCCGAAATACTCGTGGTAGATGGGCCAGGTCTCGCCGTGGGGATTTCCCAACCAGAAGCCGCAGCGGTCTGCGCCCTCTCCTGCAACGATTTTTTGGATGCGTTCTCTGCTATTCACCGGTATCTCCGTAGGTGTCGATTTTAAGGTAAGCCAAAATTGCTCACGGTGCAGTCTGGTCGAAGGTGCGATCGCTTTTGCTGGGTTGCCGCCTGTCCTGCCCCCACGCCAGCACGGTGTCTATCATGGCTTTGTACATGGGGAAGCAGTCCTCTCCTTTGCCACGGATGAAAGGGGAAGCGCTGGGGCAGACGATCAGGCCCCGGCTATCGTCGAAGGCGTCCTCGATGAGCTGAGCTGTTTCTGCCGCGATCTCTTCGGGGGCGGCTTCGTACATGCGGTTGATCTGAATATTGCCCTCCAGGCAGAGCCGTCCCCCAGCAATCTCCTTGGCCTCGGTAGCGGTGATGTCGCCCAGAGGCGGGGGCTCGAAGGGATGGAGGACGTCGGCGCCCATGTCGACGAAGCCCTGGAAGACTTTCTTGACGGCTCCGTGGCTGTGGACGTGGATGCGAGCGCCGCCTTCGTGTATCAGATCGATGAGCGGCTTGTCGTAGCGCACGTTGAAGTCGTAGAAATCGTCCAGGCCGTGGAGCGGGGGCACGATGTACTCCTGACCGAGTACGGAAAAGTACGGGCCGATGCCGTGGGCGAGGAGGAACTCTATGCGGCGGGAGAGGATTTCCATCTGTCGCTGACAGAGGGCGTGGAGCACCTCCCGGTCGCTCGCCGACATCAGGGCGAAGTTTTCGGAGCCACACAGTTCGGCCGCGTGTCCGCCCGGGTTGAAGCCGAGATGGACGTCGACGATGCCCCGGTCACCGATCAGATCCTCGGCGGCGAAAAAGGAGGTGATGTCTCCCTGGGAGCCGGGCAGGGGCAGAGAGAGGTATTTTTCGGCGTCTTCCGGAGATTTTATGAAGAAGGTCTCGTGCAATCCGGGCAGCCCCTTGAGGCTGAGCAGCATGGAGCGCTCCAGGTCGCCGGCCGGGGTGTTAAGGGTGATGATGCGGCGTTTGAAATCTTCGGAGTGCGGCTCCTCTCTGGAACTGAGGGGATATTCGGTCTCTATGCGCGTGCTGCTCCAGCTGTGCTTGAGTTCGGTGTGGAGCTGGAGATAGGCTTTCAGGCGGTCGTAGGTGCGATCGTCGACCGGGAAGCCGGCGCGGCTGTAGACGGCGGGTCGGTCCAGTTCTTCGTAGAAATAGCACCTGCGGAGGCGCTCGCGGCGGGTCATGGGACCCCTCCTGTCAAGTCGAAAATTCAGACGATAAGCGGTTTGATCCATGCGACGAACTGCGGGAAGATCTCTTCGGGGTCCTCCAGTCGCGGAAATCGACGCCGTCGTAGCCGAAGGCGCTGCCTCGATCGCAGAGGGTGTCCAGGTCCCAGGAGGGGCAGCCGAGGGTGGTGAAGCTGAGTTTCATCGAGATCTCCTCATGGTCGGGTGGTCAACGGGCCTGGCCTGCGCGGTAGAAATAGATGACCAGAGTGCCGGTCATAACAATTAGAAATACCGGTAGAAACATCTGCCCGAGTCCATCCACCTCGCCCAGCGCCGTTTGGATTGTCCGCCAGCCGATGTAGGCGAAGAGCCAGACGATTTCCACTTTGATAATGGATAGCAGCATTCGGCAGGAGCGGTACTGGCGTTCCACGTTTTCTTCGGTGAGGGCGAAGGGCAAATTCCAGGTTTGCGGATAGCGGCTGATGACGGTCAGCAGCGCGTACATGGCGATGCCGACGATGGGGAGGACGAGAAGGTTGCCCTTGCCGCCCCACGCGTCTGCCTTGCCCGAGGCGCCGAAGTGCTGCGGAATGGCGTCGGGGAGAATGGGTTCGTAGTAGATCGGGACGAGGATGATGAATAGCACGCCAACTCCACTGACCACTTCCAGGATCTTTTCTGTGGAGGTGAGCGGGAGGTGGAGGACGGGGCGTTTTTTCAGTTTTTCGGCCATGGGTGATTCACCTTTGGGGCGCGTCTCCGGGAGCCGCCTCCGGAGCGTTGCTTAACTCGGCTTTGGACCTTGGTGCGCTGAGCGTGCGAGATTGGGAGGTCGGTGGCATTTTGGAAAATGCGTCTTGTATGGGAATTTGGCTCATCAATGGCGCACCTTTGGTCTCTCCAGTTTTTTGGAAGATCCGAAAGAGATAGTTGACATGCTGTTCGATACGTGGTCGGGCCGGGGGGGCCTCAGGCAGACGCAACGCTCCTCCAGCAACTCCCGGAGCCGCTTGGGTCAGTTGGTGTCTCCGTTGAATTCTTTTATCGCGTCGAACATGGCGGCGATGTTTTCTACGGGGGTGTTCATCTGCACGTTGTGGATGGAGTTGAAGATGAAGCCGCCGTCTTTGTTGAAGATTTCGCAACGCTGCAGGACTTCGGCGCGGACCTCTTCGGGCGTTCCGAAGGGGAGGGTTTTTTGGGTATCTACGCCGCCGCCCCAGAAGGTCAGGCGATCGCCGTAGCGTGATTTGAGTTTGTCGGGTTCCATGCCGGTGGCCGAGCACTGGACCGGGTTGACGATGTCGAAGCCAGCGTCGATGAAATTGGCGAGGAAGGTTTCGACGGCGCCGCAGGAGTGTTTGAAGGTTTTCCAGTTGGTGTGTTTGTGGACCCAGTCGTTGACCTGTTTGTAGTAGGGAGCGTAGAGACTGTTGAAAGTTTCGCCGGAGCAGAAGGTGGAGATCTGAGTGCCGAAGTCGGTGCCGCAGACGAAGAGGACGTCGATGGTGTCGGCGACTATGGCGTGGATCTTTTCGAGGTTCTGGAGGGCGATGTCGCACTGTTTCGAGAAGACCTGGTGGATATAGTCCTGGCGGGCGACGGTGGAGACGTACCATTCTTCGACGTCGCGAATACCCTTTGGGTGTTTAAGAAAGGGGGCGGGGACCAGAGCGATGTCGCCGAAGCCGGTGCCGCCGAAGGTGCCGATTCGGGCGCGAGGGGAGTCGGTGTGGCGCTCTACCTCGCGGGCGATGTGCTGGAGGTCCTCGTCGGCGATGGGGGCGAATTCTTCGAGGTTGTCTTCGGGGTCGAGGTGTTCCTCATCGATCGGTTCCTGGCGGATGATGGTATCGAAGTAGAAGCCGCCGACCGGCATGCGGCCGGAGGGGGGGACAGAGGTATCGCCGGCCGGATATAGGAGCAGGTCGCCGTTGGCGTCGGTGCTGGTGCGGAAGTGCTCGGAGACCAGGACGTCCTGACCCCAGGGGGTGGTGAAGTCGCGCCAGTTCTCATTGGGGAAGCCGAACAGGGTGTTGCGGCCGATGAGGCCATCCACGTCCAGATTCAGGGCGTCGCGCAGGTCGGGGTCGATCCAACCGAGCATCTGGTAGGGTTCCCAGACCTTGACCGGCCGCTTTTCCAGGCCGTAGTGGTCGCGCAGGGCGGCGACGCAGGTGACGTGCATGCCGGTGACGGCGGTGGCGCTGAATTCGACCGGAACTCTGTCGGGCTGCTGGTGGGCGAGTGCTGCCTGGACTCTCTCGCGGGATGTCATCGTCTGCCTCCTCTTGCGGCTGGATACAGAAATTTGGATTTCTGTTTGTCCTCAGATTCTCTCCGTATTGGCGAAATCATGCGTTCTCAGCCCTCAGAGAGTATACGGCACGGGTTCGCAGAGGGCTTTCAAATTTTCAACCGGGGTGCCGGAAGGGATCTCGCAGCCGGCGTTGACCATGTAGGGGTTGCCGACGGCCGCATAGGTATCGAGGATCGTCTGGCGGATGGTTTTCGGGTCGCCGAAGCGAATGTCGGCGGCCGGATCGATGTTGCCGGTGAGGACCACATTCTCGCCCAGAGCGCGGCGAACGGCGACCATATCGACCATGTGGTCGACGTCGATGAGGTCGATCGGCAGCTCTGTCAAGCCGGGCAGGAGGTGGGTGATGTCGCCGCAGATGTGCAGGCGGACGATGGCGCCCATCTCCTTGAGACCGGCGATCAGCCGCTTTTCGCGCGGCAGGATGAGGGTTTCGTACAGACCGGGGGAGACCTGGCTGGCGATGGCGTCGCCGACGCCTATGGTCTCGGCGCCGACGTCGAGCTGGGCGCGGGCGAAGTCGAGGGCTACGGCGACGCAGATGTCCATGAGTTCCCCGGCGAAGGGTGGATCGTCGATCAAGTCGACGAGGAAATTGGCGACGCCGCGGAGGTCGGCTCCTTCGGCGGCCGGTCCTTCGACCCAGCCCATGATGGAATGGGCGACCGGACTATTCTGTCGGTAGGCGTGCACGGCGTCGATCCGGTCGCGCATGCGCACGGCGGTCAGCGGATTCGGTCGCGGCAGAGCGTCGAGGTCCTTGTTGTCGATGAGCGGCGGATGGGGGCAGCGGGGCACGCCGTCGCGGACGTAGACGACTTCGCCCCCGTAGCCCTGGGTTTCGCGATACGGGTCGGAGATGGTGCTCAGCTGATCGATGCCGAAGTCGGCGGCGCAGCACTGGTTGGCCCGGACCATGACGCGGTGGTCGGCGGCGAAGTCGCCGTAGTGGGAGCCGATGTGCTCGGCGGCGTACTGCATGAGGATGGGCAGGCGCGGCAGAAAGTCGGCCGGCCGACCGCGCAGCACGGCCAGGTAGCGTTCCAGTCCGTTCACGATGCCTCGGGTGCCAGCTTCAGGCCAGGGGCACCGACGGCGGTGAAGATGAGTTCCGACTCGACGAAGATCTCGCCGCCGCTGCCGTAGCCGTCGGGCGCCATGTGATCCTGGCGGACCATCTGCACCTCGGCCTGGCGGGCACCGGCCTGGCGGGCCAGATCCTGCAGATGGTCGGTGGCGACCTGTTGGGAGAGGGTGATGCCCGATTCGATATCGGGGAAATCGCGCACCCCTTCGGGCAGGTAGAAGCGGTAGAGCAGATCGTTGGGGCGGACCAGAACTCGCAGGCGCTGGACCACGCCGTTGACCACGGCGCCCAGGGCGTTGGCCACGTCGGCGTGGTCGGGTATGAGGAGTTCGGTGTGCAGTTGTTCGGCCGATCGGGGCATGTATGCCTGGACCGGGGCGCCGACGGCGACGATCGGCTGGTGGAGGGTCATGCTGCAGGCCAGGGTGGACTTGGGAGCTTCGCCGAGGGCGCGCTGCAGGAGGGCCACCGCTGCGGTTTCAGTTTCCCAATCGGGCGGAGAGCCCTCGTCGCCCAGCGCTTTGCTCACCAGTTCGGCGCTCAGCTTGCTGGAGAAATCGGCGACGATGCGCGTGCACAGGTCTTCCGCCGAGAGGCCGGTCTGGATGGCCAGCAACTCGGCTCCCAGGCGGGAAGCTTCCGCGTCCCAGCGGGTAAAACGACCCAGCACATGCAGGGCGTCGGTGGGGGTGAAGCTGGCGCGCTGTACCACCTGGCGGGTTTCGAGATGTTCCAGCTGGCGGGCGACGAGCAGACCGTGGGAGAGGCGGTCGGCCAGCCAGAGGAAGGAGCGGGGGAGTGAGTCGAGATGGGTCAACAGCTCCCGGTCACGGTCGGCGAGTACGGCTCCGGAGCGGCGCTGGGCGAGAGTAAACTGGCCGGTCATGGGCAGGTGCTCGCGAGCGACCAGCTGACGACGCAGTTCATCGGTCACTTCGGGATGGGCGCTGGCCAGCTGGCAGAGGGGGACGGCGCGGCGCGGGCCGATCGACAGCCGCGAGAGAGAGGCGTCGAAGCGGACGTGGCTGTCGCCGCCCAGACCGGCGGTGTGCACGTCGATCGTCTCGATCATGGTGCGCCAGCGGCCGACGCGCGCTCCTTCGGCGTTGAGGCGGGGCATGCCCTCGCGGAGCACGGCGATATCGGTGGTGGTGCCGCCGACGTCGACCACCCAGCCGTCGCGGCGGCCGGCCAGATGCCAGGCGCCGACGACGCTGGCGGCCGGACCGGAGAGGATGGTCTCGATCGGGCGGCGCATGGCCCAGTCGGCCTGGACCAGGGAGCCGTCGCCCTTGACGATCATCAGGGGGGCGCCGATCTGCTTGGCGTCCAGGGTGGTTTGGACGGTGGTTATCAATTCGCGGAGCAGGGGAATCAGCCTGGCGTTGAGCGCGGTGGTGGTGGCCCGGCGGACCGAGTCGAGCTTGCTGGTCAATTCGTGGCCGCAGGTGACGGGCAGACCGCTGACTTCCTCGACGAGCTGGCGCACGCGGAGTTCGTGGGCGGGGTTGCGGACCCCGAAGTAGCCGGAGACGGCGAAGGCCTCGACTTTGTCGGCGCGCTCCTGGACGGCCCGGCGGATCGCCTCTTCGTCGAGCGGTTCGGCTTCGTCCCCCTGGCCGTCGTGGCCGCCGCGGATGTAGACGATGTCGCGGGTGACCAGGTCGCGTTCGAAGCCGCGGCTCTGGATGAGGGAGGAGTCGTAGCCGACCAGAAAGAGACAGACCGGCGTGCCCTGACCCTCGACGATGGCGTTGGTCGCCAGAGTGGTGGAGAGGCCGACCAGATCGATGGCGGACGGCTCCGGGGCGCGGTCGCCCGCTTCGGCGAAGACCGCATCTATGGCACCGGTGATGCCGATGGAAAGGTCGTGGCGCGTGGTCAGGGATTTGGCTCCGGCCAGGATGGAGCCGGTGTCGTGATCCACCAGGACCGCGTCTGTGTAGGTACCTCCTGTGTCGATGCCCAGGGCAACCGGCATGTCTGCTCCTTCTTATGTAGGGGTCTCGGTTTTCTTGCGAAACGGATCGCGCTGAAAAATAATTATACGCATTCCTTGTAGACATCGGCAAAAGTCTGCGAGTCAGCGGGATAGCTGCGAAGAGCCAAGTTGTTTCGGGATGTGGACTTAGTCAATCCTCTGGCACATTAATTGTTGTTCATAACTATTAGTGAATCGGCAGTGGGTTTGCAAAACGTGTGCCTCGGAAAAACGGGCGTGCTGCGATGGTATATCGTATATTATAATGCGTTGTTTTCAATAGAGATGAAGATACAATAAAGGATGCAAGGATGGGGGTTGTGCAGAGAGGCGAGAGGGTTGGAAATACGGGGCAGAGCTGTCCCAACGGAATGAGTATAGAGACAAAAGTGCCCCAATCGGCTGCAGAGGAGAACGGCCCGACGGGGAGCGTGATCAATATCCAACGATTTTCGACCCACGACGGTCCGGGGGTGCGCACCACGGTTTTCCTCAAGGGGTGTACCAATGTCTGCGCCTGGTGCCACAACCCGGAGTCGATGCGCATGCAGCCGGAGCTGCAGCTCTATCCGGAGCGCTGCATCGGCTGCGGTCGCTGTATAGAGGTTTGCCCCGAGCACGCCCATCAGCTGGTGGAGGGGGAGAAGCAGTTCGACCGGGAGCGCTGTCGGGTGTGCGGCACCTGCGTGGAGGAGTGCTTTGCCGGTGGGCTGGTGATCGCCGGCAAGAGGATGGGCGTGGATGAGGTGATGAGCGAGATCCTGCAGGATGAGACCTACTACCGCCACTCCGAGGGAGGGGTCACCTTCTCGGGTGGGGAGCCGGTCGTGCAGCGAGAATTTTTGCTGGAGCTGCTGCGTCAATGCAAGGAGGCGGGGATACAGACGGCCATCGAGACGGCCGGCAACTACGCCTGGGAATGGCTGGAAGAGATGCTGCCGCACACCGATCTGGTCATGCACGACCTGAAGATTCTGGCACCCGAGTTACACGAGAAGTTCGTGGGGAACGACGGGGAGCGGATCAGGAGCAATTTCTTGAGACTGGCGGAGACGGGGAAACCACTCATCGTCAGGACGCCGGTGATCGGCGGGGTCAACGACACGGTTGAGGAGATCGGCGGCATCGCCCGTTTTATCGGTGGCATCGAGAGTTTGCTCTACTACGAACTCCTGCCCTATCATCCTCTGGGCGAGTCCAAACGGGAGAGTCTGGGACAGACTGCCGAGGATCGGTTCTACACGCCCGACAAGGAAAAGATGAGTGAACTGGCGGACGTCGCACGGGCGTTCGTCGGGGAAGTTCGTCCCTGATATTGGGAGATCGGGGATTAGCTACGAGAATTGAATCTGCAAGGATGATCAAAACTCTACTACAAGGAACGGCAAGATGACTGCGACGACCGCTCGAGAGTTGACTTTTCAGGCGCGCATCGACGCGCTGCGCGAGACCAAATCGGAGCACACCGAGGAGAAGATCCGTCGGCGGGGATTCTTCGATATCGACGATCACGGCTGGATTCCGTGGGACGAGCCGATTCCGTTCGAGAAGGTGTCGAACCACCCGAGCGGCGGCTGCTATGGGGCGAAGTGCATCGGCGAAAATTTCCGCAAGTGGCTGCAGGTCCATCCGGTGTATATCCATCCGATGAGCGCCCTGGCCGGGGCCTGGGTGCAGGTGGGAGTGCCCGGAGTGGGAGGCTGGCGACCGGAAGATCGACCGACGCATCTGTACGATTTGCACAAGAAGTACAACATTATCTCCACCGGCATCGGCGGTATGAACCACTTCGGGCCGGACATGCGCATCGGTCTGCAGCTGGGCTGGGGTGGACTGTTGGGAAAGATTCGCCACTATCGCGATCTCAATCGGCCGGAGGACAGCTCCTTCTACGACGGCGAAGAGGCACTGGTGCTGGGGGTGCAGGAATGGATTGGGAAGCACGTGGATCAGGCGAGGGAGATGGCGGCGGGGGAGGAGAATCCGGCGGTGCGGGAGAATCTTCTGCAGATCGCCGCTATGAACGAGTGGCTGATCGACAATCCGCCGCGCACGCTGCGCGAGGCGTGCCAGTTTTTGTCGTGGTTCCAGTCGATCGACCGGATGTGGGCGGCCGGCGGCGCCCTGGGGCAGATCGATGAACTGCTGCGTCCGTACTACGAAAACGATGTGGTGGAAGGAGTGATCGAGGGTGACGATGAGGTAGTCTGGTGCATCGCCAGTCTGTTCTACAACGACACACACTACTCGCAGATCGGCGGGCCGGACTCGATTACCGGCAAGGACGTGACCAGCCGCGTCTCCTTCCTGGTTCTCGAAGCGATGCACCAGCTGAAGATTCCGATCAATATTGCCGTGCGCCTGCACGACGACCTGGATCCGGAGCTGATGCGCAAGTCGATCGAGTATCTGTTCGCCGACGGCACCGGTGTCAGCTACGCCTGTTCCAAGGGGTTGGACGAGGGGTACGCGCGCAACGGGGTGCCGATCCAGATGGCGCGGATGCGCGCCAAGGTGGGGTGCAACTGGACGGCGCTGCCGGGGATTGAATACTGCCTGCAGGACGTGACGCGGATGTGTCTGGTGGCGCCGTTCACGCATGCTTTCGACGATGTGATGGCGGGGAAGGAAGAGCCGACCATGGACCTTCTGTGGGAGCGCTATCTGCACCACCTTTCGATCTGCATCGACACGATCAAACAGGGTTTCAACTGGCACATGGAGCACCATTCGAAGAATTCCCCGGAGATCGTGCTCAACCTGTTCATGCACGGGACGATCGAGCGGGGGCTGGATGTGGCCGAGGGCGGGGTCGATATCTATCGCCTGACCTGCGACGGGGTGGGATTGGCGACGGTGGCCGATTCGTTCGGCGCGATCGAGCAGCGGGTAGTGGACGAGGGGCGGCTGAGTTGGGAGGAACTGGCGCAGCACCTGGAGAACGACTACGAAGGGGCCGAGAATGTGCATCTGATGTTGAAGACGATCGCGCATTTCGGCTCGGGAAATTCGAAGGCGGACGGATGGGCCAAGAAGGTGGCCGCCGCGTATACCGATCTGATGCGGGGGACGCCCACGGCCAGCGGCTTCCCGGTTCTGCCCGGCCTCTTTTCGCACGGGATCGTGAACCAGTTGGGCAAGAACCTGCCGGCGACTCCGAACGGTCGCAAGAAGGGGGGCCCGATTTCGCACAGCGCCGATCCGGATCCGGGGTTCATGCCGGATGGGGGCGGGGCGCCCACGGCCAAGTCGAACGCGGTGGCCGGGGTGCAACCGGGCTGGGGCAACACCACGCCGCTGCAGATGGATATCGACAAGCAGCTGGCCACCGATATTGGCGGGATCGATGCGATATCGGCGCTGCTGAAGGGGCACAACGAGTTGGGGGGGACGCTGATCAACATCAATGTGATCTCCAAGGAGCAGATTCTGGAGGCGCACACCGATCCGTCGAAGCACCCGGAACTGGTGGTGCGGGTAACCGGGTACAGCGCATTTTTCAAGACGCTGTCGCCGGAGTATCGACAGCAGGTGGTGGATCGGCTGCTGGCCGAGGGATAGATCACTAGCAGAAAATTCGGAAGGGTTTGCCCTGCTTACGGCTGGATCGGAGGTGCCCTTTCGCTCATTCTCGCTTGCCATCCCTGGCAAGCTCCGAGGCAATCATCCCTGCGCCGCAATCCTGCGGCTCCGGGACGATTGAATCCGCTCTGAGGGCACCCCCGATCCAGCCTCCGGGACATCGAGTTTGTCTGGGGGTTCCCTTGCGGCAGATTTTGAGTATATAAGTTGGGAATGCAAAAGCGGAGAATTCTCGATTAGGAGCTAAAAAATGGCGAGGATACAGGCGGTGCGGCGGATTCAGTTCTGTTCGGGACATCGCGTCCTGGGGCACGAGGGGAAATGTGCTAATAACCACGGCCACAACTATTTAGCGTTCTTTCACGCAGAAGCGGACGATCTGGACGACGTCGGCCGGGTGATCGATTTCAGCGTGCTCAAGGAGAAGCTGGGTGGTTGGGTGGACGATAACTGGGACCACGGCTTCGTCTACTACGCCGAAGATGAAGAACTGGCCGGGCTCTACAGGGCGCAGCTGAAGAATCACAAGCACTTCGTTCTGCCCTACAATCCGACGGCGGAGAATATGGCGCGCTATCTGCTGGAGGTGGTCGGCCCCGAGCAGTTGAAGGGGACCGGCGTCCATCTGGTCAAGGTGGTGCTGTGGGAGACGGAGAACTGTTTTGCGGAGGTGACGCTGGACGGGTAGACGGAACGTTTTTGGGAGGAAAGAAGAGAGACCTGGCCCGCGATTTGGGCCGGGTCTTTTTTGTTAGCTTTGAAAACTCGGTTCAGGTTCCGTTCGAAGTCCGCTGCGTATCGACCGATCCACCTTCTTCCCCAATATACTGCAGTTCGTGAAGTCGTGAGTAGATGCCGCCCGTTTTCAGCAGTTCGTCGTGGGTGCCTTCTTCGCGGATCTCACCGTGGTGGATGACCAGGATTTTGTCGGCGCTGCGGATGGTGGAGAGGCGGTGGGCGATGACGATGGAGGTGCGGGCGTGCATCAGTCGACTGACCGCTTCCTGGATCCAGGTCTCGGTTTCGGTATCGACGCTGGAGGTCGCCTCGTCGAGGATGAGCAGATCCGGGTCAAAGGCGAGGGCGCGGGCGAAGGCGAGCAGCTGGCGCTGGCCGGCCGACAGGGAGGAGCCGCGCTCGTTGACCTCGTGGGTGAAGCGATCGGGGAGGCGGTCGATGAAGCGGTCGGCGTTGACGTCGCGGGCGGCCTGGGAGATGCGCTCGTCGGTGATGTCGGCGTTGCCCAGGCGGATGTTGGTGCGCACGTCGCCGGCAAAGAGGAAGACATCCTGTTGGACGATGCTGACGCGGCGGCGCAGCGATTCGACATTCCAGTCGGCGATGTCGATGCCGTCGATCAAGATCTGGCCCTTCTGGATCTCGTAGAATCGGCAGAGCAGGCTGATGATGGTGCTCTTGCCCGAGCCGGTGGCTCCCACCAGGGCGACGGACTGTCCCGGACGGACGTGCAGGGAGACATCGCGCAACACCCACTCTTCCCCTTCATAGGCGAACCAGACGTTGCGGAATTCGATCTCGCCGCCAATGCGGTCGGGACTCTGGTCACCTCCTTCCGGCTCCATCTCGGTGTCGAGGAGTTCGAAGATGCGCTCGGAAGAGGCCATGGCCATCTGCAGGATGGCGTAGCGCTCGGAGATGTCGAGGATCGGCCAGAAGAAGCGGGGGATGTACTGCAGCAGAGCGATGAGAACGCCCCACTGGATCCAACCCTCGATCGCCTGGCCGCCGCCGTACCACAGGACCAGGGCGACGGTGCCGGCGCCGATCCACTCCATGATCGGAAAGTAGAGGGAGTAGTAAAAGGTGCTCTCCAGATTGGCCTGCAGGTAACGCTCATTGTGTTCGTCGAAGCGCTCGCGGTTGCGACGCTCGCGGTTGAAGAGCTGGACGACCTCTATGCCGGAGAAGTTCTCCTGCAGGTAGGCGTTGAGCCGGGCCAGGCGGCTGCGGGCCCGGCGCATGGCGCGCATTGCGTATCTCTGCAGATAGAAGGTGACGACGAACATCGGCGGCAGGGCGACGCAGGTGATCAGGGCCAGGGTGGGATCCATCCAGAACATGTAGCCCATGATGGCGATCAGCGTGAAGATATCGCTGAAGACGGCGACCACCCCGTCGGTGAAGAGTTCGTTGAGGGCGTCGACGTCGTTGGTATTGCGGGTCATCAGCCGACCGATCGGAGTGCGGTCGAAGAAGCGCAGCGGCAGCCGCTGGAGGTGGGAGAAGATCTGCAGGCGGACGTCGTACATGGCCCACTGGCCGACCATGCGGGTGGCGAAGTTCTGGGCGTAGCCCAGGGCGAACTGCAGGGCGAGGAGGCCGACGAAGATCAGGGCGATTCGATCCAGTCCTTCGTAGTCGCCGGGGACAATATGGTCGTCGATGGCGATTTTGGTCAGGAGAGGGCCGGCCTGGCGGACGACGGAGCCGATCAGGATGAGCACGAAGGTGAACAGGACCCAGCGCCCGTACGGCTTGAGATAACCGAGCAGCCGGACCATCAGCCGGGCGTCGAACGGCTTTTCGACCACTTCTTCTTCGTGGAGGTCGTAGTCGGTCATCAGATTTCGCTCAGCTGCTGGGTGATCGACTGGCGGCGGTGCATATCGGCGTAGATGCCGTCGAGTTCTACCAGCTGCGCGTGATTGCCCTGCTCGGCGATGCGCCCTTCGTCGAGGACGATGATCTGGTCCGCCTCCCTGACGGTGGAGATGCGGTGGGCGATGAGAATGGTGGTGCGCTCGGCCATGACCTGGCGCAGCCCTCTGAGGATCTCCTCCTCGGTGTAGGTGTCGACGCTGGCCATGGCGTCGTCGAGAATGAGGATGCGCGGGTGGCGGATGACCGCCCGGGCCAGGGCGGCGCGCTGTTTCTGGCCGCCCGAGAGGGTAACGCCGCGCTCGCCGACCATCGTCTCCAGGCCGTCGGCGAGGGAATCGAGCTCGGATTTGAGCTGGGCGATTTCGACGGCGCTTTCCACCTGGCCCTCGTCTACGGACTCGACTCCCAGAGCGACGTTGTCGCGCACGGTGTCGGAGAAGAGGAAGCTGTCCTGGGGGACGAAGCCGATGGAGGAGCGCAGCGTCTGCAGGGGGAACTGTTCGATCGGCTCCCCGTCGATGAGCAGCTGGCCCGAGGTGGGCTGGATCAGTCGGGGAATCAGACGCGCCAGGGTGGTCTTGCCGGAGCCGACCCGGCCGACCACGGCCAGGGTGGAGCCGGCGGGCACGCGCAGGTTTATGTTGCGCAGCACGTCGTCGTCGCCGTAGGCGAAGGAGAGGTCGCGGAATTCGATGTCGCCGCGGATCGGCGCTTCTTTTCCGATATTGGCAGCGTCGTCGATTTCGGGATGCTCCTCCAGGATTTCGTCGATGCGCCGCATCGAGGCGAGGCCGCGCTGGTAGCGATCGACCATCCAGCCGAGGGTGATCATCGGAAAGATCAGCTTGGTCAGGTAGGCGTTGAAGGCTACGAACTGGCCCAGGGTGAGCTGGCCGTCGATGACCCGGTGGCCGCCCAGCCAGAGGATGATGCAGAGGGAGGCACCGCCCAGAAGAAAGGTGAGGGGGAAGAAGAGGGATTGGATGTGGATCAGGCGGCGGTTTTTGTCGACGTAGTCGCGGTTGAGGGTGCGGAAGTTGTCGATTTCGGGCTCGCGTTGCACGTATGCCTTGACCACGCGCACGCCGGCCAGATTTTCCTGGACGCGGGCGCTGATGGTGGAGAACGCCTCCTGGACGGCGCGGAAGCCGACGTGCACCTTGCCGGCGACCTGGCGCATTACAATGGAGAGAAGAGGCATCGGCAGCAGGGACCAGAGCGCCAGCTGCCAGTCGATGCTGCACATGACGGCCAGACTGAAGGCGAAGGCGAGCAGCGCTTCGAAGAGCATGCGAATGCCGAAGCCGAGAAACATGCGCACCGCCTGCACGTCGTTGGTAGCCCGTGCCATCAGATCGCCGACCCGGTTGCGATGGAAAAAGGAGAGGGAGAGGGTCAGCAGGTGGTAGAAGTAGACCTGGCGGATGTCGGTATCGACCATGCGCGAGGTGGAGTTGAGACACCAGCGCATGATCATCGACAGGAACATCTGGAGGAGGGCCAGACCGACGATGACGGCGGCGTAGAAGCCGACGTCGCCGGCGGCGCTGCCGGTGCGGGTAGTGAACGGTTCGACCAATCCCCGGGTGGCTTCGAAGCCGGCTTTGGCGATGTCCACCGCTTCCTGGAGAGCGAGGGGGACGGCGGCGGAGACGAGCTGGGCGATGGCCAGGAGGGCGAGCCCCAGACTGATGCGTTTCCAGTGGGGGCGCAGGTAGCGGCCGAACGGTTTGAACGGGTTGAAGATCATTTGGGCTTTGGCGTGAGGGGTTCGACAGACAGACGAAGATACTGGCTGCGGTCGGTCGCGTCCACAGGGAACGCGGAGTTTGGCGACGGGATATAGAATGTTTACCGTTGACACTGGTGGCTCAGGGGGGTATACACCCCGCTACCGGCTTCGCCGTCCTGTAGGTAAATTGTAGCTGCCTTCCAGGGCCTGATTCACTTTGCCAAGGAGATACGACGTGACGCAACGACTCTCTTGTTTTGAGCAGGTGCACGATGTAGTGGTGATTGGTGCCGGGTATGCCGGTTTCGCGGCGGCAGTGACCCTGGCCGATGCTGGCCACGACGTGCTGCTCACCTGTCACGACGGGGCGACTGTATGGGAGAGCGGACGAGCGTTTGCCTCCCGGGCGGGCGAGGACGGCTCCCGGCTCTGGCAGGAGTGGGTGGACGAACTGACGGAACGCGGCGCCATGGCAACAGGGCTGGTGGATGGCGCCTGCGCCGAGATCGTGGCCAGCCGCTGGCTGGTGGCTCGCAAGAAGAGCCTGAAGCCCCTGTATTACGCGCGCCCGGTCGCAGTAGAAACTACGGACGCCGGGCTGTGTGCCGTGGCCATGGCCACCAAATCCGGTCTGCGCCGCCTCTGTGCGCGGCGGTGGGTGGATGCCACCGAGACAGGAGAGCTTCTTCGTCTTCTCGTCCCCGAACTTCCCGCCGGCCGTCCATCAGAAAGCAGGGCTCTGCATCTGTTCTTCCAGGAGGCGGGTTTTGCCAGCGCGCCCGATCTGGACATCTCCTGGCAGGACGGCGACATCGGCGCATCCCTGCAGCCCACGGCCTGGCCCAATCAGCGACAGCTGACGCTGCAGTTGGGTGAGCAGGTGACAGATGCCCGCCCCCGCATCCCGGATCTGGTGTCTCGGCTACGCGAGCTGTTGCCGGAGAACCTGAACAAGGCGGTGATGACCCATTGCAGCGGCACGGCGGCGGCAGGGTACCGCGGTTGCGCTGCGAACGTCGTGGTTCCCGCGAATGTGGTGAATGCCGCCACACAGTATATCTCTCGGGATCTGGCCCTGCTGGCCGACCGCTTTGCCCTGGGGCTGGCCGCAGCTGAGGAAGCCGCAGCCGTGGCGGGCGTCGAACCCGAACTCGCTGGCCCTGTGCCGTCTGTTCGGTTCGTTGTCGATCGGCAGGCGGATCTGGTGGTGGCCGGTACGGGTACGGGAGGCGCCATTGCCGCCATTGCGGCGGCGGCTCAGGGTGCCGGGGTCATCTGCGTGGATCTCATGCCCTTTGCCGGTGGCCTGGGGTCGGGCGGCGGCATCAACGGGTACTGTCTGGGCGCAGAGGGGGGGCTGTTCGAGCAGATCGACCAGCGCTCCCGCGAGCTGTGCGCGCTGTTCGCCGCCGGGCGTCCGGCCGGTGGCTGGCATCACGAGGCCAAGAAGATGGCTCTGGCCGAACGGTTTGCCGATACCGGCGCGGAGTTCCACGGCGATACGCTCGTGTTCGACGTGGAAATAGTGGGGCGCCGACTTATGGCCATCCACGCTTCGACCCCTGTCGGCCCCATGCGGATCGAGGCCCAGGGGTTTATCGATGGGTCTGGCGATGCCGATCTCTGTCGCCGGGCGGGGGGAGAATACAAGGGCGGACGTCCGGGCGATGGAGCGGTGCTGAGTTTTTCCCAGGTGGCGGGTCAGCTCCTGGTAAAGTCCGGCACTATCGGCATGGGGAGCGTGAACTACGATGCCGGACACGTAGACCCCACCGATCCCGAGGATATTTCGCGGGGGCGTTTGCAGGGCATCGTCCAGTTTCTCCGGGACAGCTATGACGCGTGCTCTCGGTTTTACTACATGGCTCCGGTGATCGGCCTGAGACAGTCCGTGCACGTCTGCTCGGATCGGGACATCACGGTCGCTGACCTCATCCTGCACCGCCGCTTTCCGGATAGTATCGGGCCGACCTTTTCCTTCCTCGATACCCACGCCATGGACTTCGAGTTCGACGAAGACGAGGTCGGATTCTGGCTCTGGGTCTGCCGCAATTTCCGGGGTCGTGTCGGCTGCGATCTGCCCTACGGTATGCTGTTGCCCAGAAATCTGGACAACGTCTGGGTGGCTTGCCGCGCCGCCGGCATGAGCACGGCCGCAGCCTATGCTCTGCGCATGGAGCGAGACATTCAGCGCCTCGGAGAAGCAGCAGGAACAGCCGCAGCTCTGGCCGTGACTCAGGGAGACGGTTCTTCCCGCGCAATCGACGTCGCCCAACTGCAGGCCCGCCTGCGATCTACGGGCTCACTCTACGACGACGAACTCTTCGAATCCACTACCGTAGACGAAGGTCTGGCAGCCATTCGCAACGGCGAGCCGTGCGGAGCGTTGTGGCAGGTGTACGCCGCGCGCGAGCAGACCGAAACCGAGGTCGCTGCGCTGCTTCTGGACGAATCAGCTGAGACCAGTTGGCTGGCTGCCAGCATCCTGGCCATGTGGGGGGATGCTCGCGCCGAAGATCGCTTGATTGAAATGGTCGCCAATCGAGAGCAGGGACCGGAACCCACGGAAGATGCAGTGGGTGCATTCGGTCAGCGGATAGTGATCCCCAACTGGCTGAACGGTGTGGTTTTGCTGCGCTGCTGCGGCACGGCGCGATGTCTCCCGACTCTGGATTCGCTGGCCTCCGAATCAGGGCTCGTGCTCAACGTGCGCACGGCTCTCGCGCTGACTCTGGAGCGTCTGATCAGCTGTCGTGACGACATCCTGGCCCCGGACGCACTGCGCATCGCAGATCGATTGCTGGTCGACGATCCTCCGGATCGCATCTGCAAGCCATCGCGATCCATCGACCTCCTGCTCAGAGGCGAAGCACAGCTCAAGCTGCGCAACGACATCGGTTCGGATGTGCGCGAGGACCACGGGTGGCAACTGCATGTGGTCGTGGCCCGTATCCGCCATGCCCTGGGAGTGTCTGCGACGGATCTGTCTGAACGGTGGTTGGTCGATGAGTGCGCCTCCATCCGCAAGCCGTTCACTTCTCTGGGCGGGTAGGTGCAGGTCGCGGGGTCCGAACTCTACTGGAACACAGTCTCGCCCGTTTTGTAGCTCAAGATCAGACCTCGGTTATTTGTCTGGATCAGCCTGCAACGCAGGGGATGGGGACATACCGGTTCTGTGGAGCGCTACCTGGATGGACTCGCCGTGCCGGCAGGTGAACTCGAGTTCGGTCTGGTCATCGGTGGTCCGCACCACTCGACAGGTCGCCGACTCGGCGGCCAGCTCATATGTCCCCGCGAGCGTTATCCGGATGAGAGATTGAGGTTGAGCACTCGGATCGTCCAGCCGGTATTCACCAGGGAGTCGAGCAGGTGAGGCAGTCGCCTGCATGTGCAGGTCCGGATCCGCCAGGCTCATTTCGAGGAGGTTTTCGGTTGCCCGGGTCATGACGAAACAGGGGGCTGACACCGAGATCAGATCACCGTCGACGGGGCCCGCTGCGAAGAGAGCGTATCCGGTGGTGCCGGAGCGCTGGTCGCGGACAATGTGGCCCCGGCTGGAATGGGACAGGATTTCATACTCCGCCGTCGTCGCATCCCGCATGCGCGCTGCGAAGGCCTCCGCCTCCGCAGGTGTGGTTTGCACCAGGATAGCATATTCGTAGCGCCCATCAATCGGCATCACCCCGTGACTCAGCCACGCCGTGGCGAAGTCGCCGCACGTCTCTTTGACCTCGTGGCTGTGCTCTGAGATCTGCTCTGTTCGAGACAGGTGGAGCTGCTGGTTGCCGGGAAGATAGTAGGCGTTCTCATAGGGATCGCTCAGAACGAGCCCCTCCTCCGGTGTCTCCACCTGTGTTGCGTATGGAAAATCAGCGACAGGGTGTAACGCAGCGCTGAGGTGGATCGGCCGTCTGCGGTGCGGCAGGCTGCTCTGATACAGGGTGGTCTCTACCGGATAGGTCTCGTTGCTGGAGCGGATGTCGGAGCCCAGGCAGACGACCAGATTTTCAAAGCAGAAAGCGGTCTTGTGCGCATACAGGGCGTGGCCGAACTGGGTCTCGTTGAGGGTCATGCCGAAGACGCCATTGCGCTGGGCCAGGTGCGCTCCACCAACGAAGGTTTCTGGCGAGTAGGACATGGTGATGTCGATGGGAGGGCGTAGCTCGTCCAGGGACAGATGGAGCGCGGTAGTGCCGGGGATGCGATTCCAGTTCCATCCCTCTACCCGATAGCCGCTGGCGGCCTGTCCTTCGGCACTGTAGATCTCGATGGCGCCGTTGCTCTGGTTGCGGCCGAAGCGGTTCACGGGCGCGTAGATTTCGGAGGCCCACACGTATTTACCGTAGCCCTTCACGCTCAACATCCAGTTGTCGCGACGGTGGATGCTCAGATTGGCGTAGGGGAAGGTCCAGTGTCCCTCGGGAATTTCTTCGGCCGCAATGCCCTCTTCTGCAAAGCGCGCAGCTGCAACGGCATCGGCCTCAGGGCCGGCCAGGCGCAGATACGCGGATGCCAGGGTTGCGTCCACTTCCCGCGTTCCGTCCGGCGTGCCCGACAATGCCATGTTGAGATAGGCCCCAAGCAGATCGTATCGAGTGCGGAACGGATGCCGGCCCGAGATGCCATTGGGTATGTCGGATCCATTGGTGTAGATACGCTGAGCGAGAAGGGCCGACGCGTAGGCCCTGTAGGCTTCTGGAGAGAGGCGGAAGGGGGTTTGGGAGAGCCATCTCACCAGCTTTGTGCCCACCGCCAGGCCACCGACAGCGTAGGCGGGGTAGTGACCCCAGTGATGGAAGGTGGTCCCGTCCGGCTTGATGCCTGAGTCGTGGGTGTTGACGATGTTGGCGATGGAGGCGGAGAGATTCTGTGCGAGGGACCGCATCCAGTAGACTTGTTCGTCCACATTCTCGGCCATCAACACGGTGGTGAGAGCCCCCTGAACTCCGGTCCTGAGGTAATCCATGTTGATCCCCTGGTCCCTGGGTGGGGCCGGGCGCGCCGGCTGATACCACTCCATGGCCCGCGATACAGGGGTCAGCAGGTCGGACTGGGCCAGCAGATCGCGCATCAGGAAGTTCGCCAGGTAATACTCCCGCGCTGCGTACCCGAAGAGGAAGTTGGAGCCGTGTATGTGTCCCTCTGCCCAGCCCTGGTCGAGAAGGTGCGTGGACAGGTTGAGGAACATCTGGCCGAGGTTCGCGGTATGATCGGGTTTTTCAGTGGAGTGATAGGCAAAGGCCAGGTCGCGTAGCAGGACTCCGGCCGTGCGAATGTCGGTCTTCTTCCACTCGGGTATAAGGGCCAGGTGCTCGGGCGGCAGGGACTTGGGCTGAACGTGGCAGTTGGCGACAAAGCGGCCGGTGATGTGGTCGCCGTGCCGGGCAATTTCAAAGGCGTCGTAGCGCTCGCGCAGGGACCGGAGGGTCGAGTCTGTGACATTCTGGCGTCGCAGCCCGGCCCCGAATATCCGCGCGGTCAGTGCGGCGACAGCCTCCGTCTCTTCGGGTGTGGCCCGTGGGTAGAGTCCACCGGGCAGGGGGCCGCTCCAGTCCAACTCCGCCATGTCGGCACGAGGTTGGAGCTGGTTGCTCACGTCGGATCGGGCTCTGGTCTGGTAGTCGTTGGCCGGAAGGCGTTCATCGATCAACACAGACGGCGATATGGCGTCCAGGTAGAATCGGCCCGGTGATATATTGGAGGGGGCCACAAAGCGGAAGAAGGACATCTGCTCTCGGGGCTGGCCTTCCATATCGACGAAGCGCACCCAGGCGGTGCGCCAGCCGGTAAAGTTCAAGCCGAAGGAGAAACTGCAATACACTCCGTCCGGACCGCCAAACTCCACGGTCAGGGGTGTCGCGACAGGGTGTTCGTTGTATATGCGGAAGATGAAGGTGGGTCTGGCCGGGAAATCCCCCTCGGTCCCGGGCTGGGAGCCGACTGAACCATCGCGCACCTCGATGATCCGGTCGAATTGCAGGGTGCTGCCGGGTTGCCAGTCCCACTGCAATGACCTGTTGCCGATGAGGTGGCGGCGCTGGGACAGACTCACGGTCGATCCCATTCCCGGGATCAGGTCTGATGGCAGGGATTGCTCAAAAGATATGAGGCCAGGATTCATCTGGGACACTGTATTATCGGCGGGGTTCGCGATAGCTACTGAAGTGAGGGCCAGAGCGAAAAAACCGGCGATGATGGAGAGACGGGGGCGGATCCAGGCGGAGAGAGCTGCTAAATTTTCGTGTAGTGCTTCCATCGCGACTTTCCGGGATTTTTTTCGGAGTGAGCGGGCGTCCATTTCAGAAGTTAATCTGTTCGGAGAATTTATCCCAGTGCGGCCTGGTTGGAAGCGCTATAGTTTCGCCAGTTTCCGGACGTCAGGATAATTAACTTTTCTATTTTATGTAACCTTATTGATATTGCCCGGTCCAGATGCTGCCCTCTGGCTGCCCTCAAATTTCGCTCTTCTTCAGGGGATTTCACCGAGTCCGGTTTTCTGGACTGAAGCCAGAAAAATTCCAGCTTTCCGGACAATTCAACGCCCAAAGCGGGCTGGAGGCGGTATTCTGTCCGGAAAGTTGGACAGGTGGTTTTGGTTTGAATCCGGATTTCAATCTGTAGAGAGATTCGTAATTCAATTATTTATAATTATTTACGAAGATATTTTGATGACCTGGAATGCTTTTTGGCACGGGCTTTGCGTAATCTATAGTTGAATTGATAGCGGAGACCTGCTTATCATCTGTAGAGAAATGGACTGGTAGAAAAAGGATATGAGGTTTTCTGTTTTGGAGATGAGAGATAGAATGTTCGCCGCCCGCTTTGGACTTCTGATCGGCCTGCTGGCGCTGGCCGCCTGTCACGATGCGCCGAGGAAAAATCCGTTCGATCCGGAGTTGACGCCCGGGGTCGAACTCTCCGTAGCTCTTGATGACATAGCGGGAACGGTTCGACTGACGTGGACGCCGTACGAGGGGGAGATGCCCTTTGCGGAATATCGAGTCCTGCGCAACGAGACGGAGCGCACGCGGGTGGAGACGCTGGCGGTCGTCGACGAGGCGAATATTACGAGCTTCGTCGATACCTCTCTGGTGCCCAATACGGCGTATGATTTTCGGGTTTTGGTGGTCAACAGCAGCGGATACGAAACCTCATCTGAGGGGGTTGCCGTTGAGGGGTATGAAGTGCGACCGGTATCGCTGCTCAGCTGGAAGGTCGATTCGCAGCAAGGGGCGGTGGAACTGGCCTGGAGTCGGTATCGGAGCGGCCGGTTTGAAGGGTATCGGATAGAGCGCCGTCGCGCCGACGAGGCCGATTTTTCGATCATCGCGCAGGTTTCGGCCGTGGGAGATACCATCTATCGGGACGGAGATCTGGAGGCGAGTCTGGGCTACTTCTATCGGATTGGGGTCGCAGCCGGGGGGATCGCTCTGGAGAGCAACGTCAGCGACCGGATGAGCTTCGGGCTGCAAAATGTTCAGATAGAAGAAGTCCTTCTGGACGAGTCGACCGGTGTGGTGTACCTGTTCTGGACGGAGTATTCCGGCCCCCATTTTCAGGGGTATCGGGTGGAGCGTCGCCGCGCGGATGAGATCGACTTTGCGACTGTTGGTCGTGTGGAAAATATGGAGGAGGTGGGATTCACCGACGGTGATCTGGAGCCGGATGTTTCCTATGCTTATCGGATTGTGCTGGAGGCGGGTGATCGGGAATTGGTAAGCAATATCGTCGGTCCGGTGCGCTACTCTCTGAGCGGAGCAGAACTGTTGCCGGTGGAGATCGATCCGCAGGCGGGTGTGGTCGGACTGCGCTGGAGTCGATACGCGGGGCCCCATTTTCAGATGTACCAGGTGCGCAGACGAGAAGTGGGAACGGTTGAGGAGGTGGTGTTGGGAGAAGGCACGTCTTTGGCGGATACCAGTTTTGTGGATAGGGATGCTCTGGCGAATGTGACCTATGTCTACACGGTGGGAGTACTGGCGGCTGATCGGGAGATCGTCAGCAACAGCCGGGAGAGTCGGCTGGTTTTGCCGCCGGTGCGGATTTTGACCGCGGAGTTCAGTTCGGTTACGGCTACGGCCACCATTGAGTGGTCTGCCTATACGGGACCCCGGTTTCGCGCGTATCAGATCATTCGCAGAACAGAAGGTGCGCTTCCCGAGATGGTAGCGGAGATTGCGGATCGCGCAGTCACCTCGTTGGTGGACGACGGTCTGAATGGGAACACCCAGTATTTCTACAAGGTCGTGGTGTTGACCGAAAGGGATGAGGAGGTAGAGAGCGGGGAAGAGAGTGGGATCTTCCACGAATGGCTGGCCAGCTGGCCGCTGGAAGTGGAGGACGGGGAGTTCGTGCGGCTCTACGAAGAGCCGGATGATCGGATTTTGGCTCTGATATCCGGCCCTCATCAGATACGGCGCTTGCTCTTCGATGTGCAGGGAACGCTACTCGACGAACAGGTGGTGATGCGTTTCGTCAAGCCAATCCAACCCCAGACCGTAGCCAGCATTCGAGCGGAGGATGGTCGACGCCTTCTCAGCCTGGAGTTGGAGGGAAGACTGTTGATTCTGGAACTCGAGGAGAATGGGCTTCCAGTATTCGACAGGATTTCCCTGGGAGAATTTCCGCAGCCCTTTGGGGAGTTTGAAAAAATCGTGTCGGGAGAGATCGGTCTGGTCCTCACTTCGCCCGGTGAAGCCAGCTTTGACAATGTAACTGTTTCTATTGGGGAGCAGGTAGTTCTCAAAGAGGATTTTACCACCGGGAAACCAGATGGTTGGAATATCTGGACAAATGCGGCTCGTTTTGATAATGGGAGTGTAATATTCAAAACAACGAACTCCTTTTCCGCACATTACCCAGTCTTTGGGGTAAAACGGGATTCGTCGTGGCAGGACTTCCGCCTGGAGGCCGATGTCGTCAGTCACGGCGCTTCAGCAGGTATCCGAATAGGTTCTCCCTCTATTCGCCGATTCTCCCGTTTTGCTCTCACTCTCGATCCCCAAACACAGCAGGTCGTTCTTCTCTGGGATTTCTCTCCGACCCGAGATTCGGGAGCCCAGGCTCGGATAGATACGTTTGAGGTTCCTTTGCAGATCCATGAAGGGATTCCATATCGCCTGAGCCTGGAGATGGTAGACGGACAGTTGGAAGCCTGGGTGCGGAGTCCTGTGGTGGTCTGGAGTGGTATTCAAAGTGAGAATCTCAGCAGCAGGAGCAGTCTGGTCACTGTGGGAGATATATTCGTATTCACGGTAGGAGAGCTTCCTTATGAAATCAGCCCGGACGGGACTGTACATAAAAAAGGACCTGAATTTGAGGCGCCTGTAAGTGAGGTTCGCGTCTGGGATGATAGCCAGTTGAATCAGTGGATAGGGGTCTGCCTGCCCCAGCTCAGCCATATCCGCTTCGGCACGACGGGTGTAGGGAGCAGGGGCCGGCTGCAGTGGTCGCCATTCGATCACTATGCCGGTCTTGGTGTGGGTTCCGGTCCAGGTGAGCTTCTTCTGCCCATTTCTTTCGATGTCGGGCACAACCAATACATAATCGTGCTGGATGCGGGCAACAGCCGCCTGCAGATTTTCGACGCTGCTGGACAGTATCTCACGCAGTGGGGGCGCAAGGGGGAGGACGATGGCGAGTTCAACTTCGGCAAGGGGTTCTGGGATGAGGATCTCGCCGGCAGTGTGCTGGTGGATAGACATGGCTATATTTATGTGGCAGAACCGCACGGGAAACGGATTCAGAAATTCTCTCCGTGAGACATAGATTTTTTTTCGGGAGCAATGAAGGATGAATGGGACAACGGTTGCTATCTTCGCCGTATTTATTTCTTTTGCAGAGCTGACTGTGGTCGGCGGACAGCAGGCCGATGAGGCGCTCGAACTGTTCGAGCTTCCCAAATTTACTCAGCCGCCTGAACTCGACGGGATCAGGGGCGCAGGTGAGTGGGCCAATGCGCTGATGCTGGAGTGCTCTGCCTCTCAAGTAGAGCGGGATAGAGCCGAGTATGGTATCATGCCCAACAAAAAATTCAGCCCCATCAGTGCAAATCAACTGAGCAAAAGCAGTGGGGAGGATGCCAATGTAGCGGGGACGGACGCCGATGTTTCTGCGCTCATCTGGCACGCTTGGGATGATGAAGGACTGTACTACATCGCAGAGGTGCGGGATAATGTGCGAGATGTGGAAGAGGCGATAGGACAACCTCAAAATTGGTGGGAGCGCGACGGTTTGTCTCTCTACGTCGACCTGCTTGACTCCAACGACCGGAACGACGCATCCACAGTATCCGATAATTTTACGTCTATGAACATCATTCACTTTACGGCTGCTCCGCAGCATTCGAGTCCGGAGACTATTACATGGGAAGTGATGATTGAGGGAGAACGAACCCGAGTACAAGATCCCGAGCTCATAGATGGATTCACCTACGGCTTTCGCGATGCGTTGGATGAGTTTGGGGGAGAAGCCGATTATACGATCGAAGGCAAATTCCCCTGGGAGACGCTGATGCGATTCCAACTTCCAACTAGGCCAGGAGTCGGGACGGAGATGGGTTTCTCCTGGATCCTCGTCGATCCGGATGGGGGCCAAACGGGTTTCGAAGGGCAATTACAATGCTGGGGGCTTGCAGAGAATCCGGCTGGTTATTCGACGTGGATTTTTTCCGACAAACCGGCCGGTCCTCCTGGCGATACTGCCGTCTCAGAGGATGCGTGGGGACGGATCAAGTTGACGTTTATGGACTGAAGAAGGATGGTGAGAAAGAAGCCCCGCCGGAAATGCACTCCGGCGGGGCTTCTTCGTGTTGTGGCTACAGGTGCATCCAGTAGTTGAACTTGACCAGGAAGATATTGGTCCCATCGTCGACAAAGGTGCGGGCCACGTCGCGCGCCGGGCGGAAGTCGGCCAGCTCGGATTCGTCGTCGCGGAACTGGGACCAGACCAGGTAGAGGGTGCTGCCCGGGCGATACTCCCAGCGGAAGACCAGATTGCTCTGCAGGGAGCGGTTGCGGAAGTCCGGGCTGTCCTCCGGTCCGATGTGGGAGGCGAACTGGTATCCCCCCGGAGCGGTCAGTTCCTTGAAGTCGCCGTAGGCGCCGGTGGTGACGAACGGCTGCAGGTAGAACTCCAGACTCAGGTCCCGGTTGAAGAGGACGTTGATGCGGGTGGTCAGGTCCAGGGTTTTGCCGCGCAGCTGGCCGTATACGAACTGGTCGTCGGTGCCGTCGCTGTCGGCGTCGAAGTTTTCGATCCACTGGGCGTCGTCCAGATTCCACTGGTAGCGGGGGCGCAGGCTGATCTCGACGTTTTGGCGCGGGCGGACGGTGATGCCGCCCGAGACTTCGCGGCGCCAGCTGCCGGCTGCATCCCGCTCCCACTCGTATTCGGCCCAGCCGCTGACCATGCGGCTGTCGCTGGTTTCGATCTCGAATTCGAAGCCGTCGTGTGCGGGCACGGCGATGAGGGGGCCGCCGCGGGTGTCGAGGTCGTCCTGGGCGCGCCAGAAGTGGTAATAGTTGAGGTGGGCCCACCAGTAGTTGGCCAGCTCGTGGTGGGTGTTGAATTCGAAGCCGTCCTCCAGGGTCACCTCGTCGAAATTCCACAATCCCCAGCGGTTGAAGTTGTAGTAGCTGCGGCGCAGGAGCGCCCAGGGCTCCTCCTTGCGCAGCTGGATCCACAGCCAGCCGTTGTAGTAGTCGTTGCGCCACTGGAAGCCCAGGTCGTTGACCTGGAAGTCGCGGGAGAACGCCTCCCACCAGATGTCGCCGCGCAGCCAGCCGCTGGTCTTGCTGAGCACGGCCATGTTGCCAAAGCCGCTCTTGCGCTCGTCGTCGACGGTCGCCCGGCTGCCGGCCAGGTGGCCCCAGAAGCTGTAGCCGTTGTCGTGCCACTTCATGTTCCAGTCGACGCCGGCGGAATAGGCGTCTGCGGCGCCGTCGCGGCTGAGGGCGGTGGCCATCAGGCCGATCTGCGAGCTGCCCTCGAAAAAGTCCTGCTTGACGCGGCCGACCAGGAAATTGGAGAGCGGCTCGGTGAGGAAGTTGCGGTACTGGTGGATCTCCTCGCCGTCGCGCCGGGTGTAGATGCTGTCGATGCGGGCGTACTCGTTGGAGGTGACCGCGTTGAGCAGGCCGAAGGAGGTCTGGCTGGCGGTCTTGCCGGTCAGTTTGAGGGCGCCCAGAATGGTGGTGTTGTCCTCCTGGTTTACGGTCTCGTGGCCGTCGGGAACCGAATGGAAGCCGGGACGGCGGCCGACGCGGCGGGAGTAGAACAGGTTGATGGGGGTCTGGAAGTACTGGCTCCCTTCGACGAAGAACGGTCGCCGCTCGTCCTGAAAGGTCTCGAAGACGCTCAGATTCAGCTGGGCCGGGTCGGCCTCCACCTGGCCGAAGTCCGGATTGACCGTGGCGTTGAGGGAGATGCCGGAGGTAATGCCGTAGCGCAGGTCGAGCCCCAGGTTGCCGAACAGCTCGCGGCTGCCGACAGAGCCGTCGGGGGCAAAGGTGGAGCGGCCGACCGAGTAGGGCAAAAACTCCAGGGATCGGCGCGGGGAGATCTGCTCGATTCCCTCCAGGTGGGCAAAGCGGGAGATCCAGCCGTTTTCCTTGCGGGGGACCATGACCCAGTTGACCTGCTCCTTCTTGCGGCTGATGTAGCGGGTCACGTTGACGCCCCAGGTGTACTCGTCGGCCGGGCTGAAGCGGAGGATGTGGTAGGGGATCCTGAACTCCACGCTCCAGCCGTCGGCGTGGATGGCGTGGGCGGACTCCCATACTCCGTTCCAGGTGTCGTCCGACCAGTCGTCGTTGAAGGTGCGGCCGTCCTTGATGGAGCCGCCGGCGTTTACCTCGAACCAGCTGCCGCTTTGATGGTCGTGATGGGTGTCGAGGGCGATCTGGACCCAGTCGGCCTCGGTCCACTGGTCGCGGCGGACCAGGCGGGAGACGATTTTATCCGGCTCGCGATCGTAGGCGACGATGGCGACGTAGAGGGCTGCGTCGTCGTAGGCGAACTGCACGGTGGTGCGCTCGGAGGCGGGATCACCCTCTTTGGGCTCGCGCTGGGTAAAGCCGGTGAAGAGGGGTGCCTCCTGCCAGATGCCGTCGTCGAGCAGGCCGTCTATGTGGGGGATCTCTCCCTGGATGCGAATGGCTGTCGTGGTGCGCTCGGGGGCGTGGTGCGCCTGGAGCGGACCGGCGCAGAGGAGAGCGCCGGTCAGCACGAGGAACCAGTCGATCCAGCGCATCATTGTCTTGATGTGATACTCGCTGTTTTTCATCTGTTGAGTTGGGCCTTTTTTTATGACGTAAGAAGATTGTTGGCGATCGTTTGGTATTTTTCCGAACGGTGTGGCTTGCGTCGGTTCTATACGAGCCAGCTGAGCACGGGTACGGCCAGAATGATGAGGATCGCGGAGAGGCCGGCGACTGCGTACATCAGCAACTGGTTGGTGATTTCGCGTCTCATTTTTGCTCGAATTCCTTTTTCGATTGAATTCTACATTCCCAATGGAACGGTTCTCTGCCTGGCATAGCATGGAATCTATTTGTTCCGTTCCATTAGCTCTCTTGGATTCAATAATCGTTTCGGTTTTGAGTCCATCCGGTATACACGTGAACGGCTACGGCGTTCATATGCGGCGCGGTGCGTTTTTTGTAGCTCTATTCATAGTCATCCTCTCCCTTCTGTGACGAATCTCAGTCTCTTGCTGTTTGGCATCGCGCAAAAAAAGAAGGCCACGACGCTGCTCGCGCCGTGGCCTGTCACATGGGGCCATCCGATGGGGGATGGTCGCTGCGGATGTCGATTTCCGTCAGCTAGCCTCCTCCCGGGCGCGATAGATCTTTGTACAGGGGCACATCGCAGAGACGATCGGGCATACGGGCAGCCCTGCAATCCGGACACAGGCTCCGCCGGGCGGCCAGAAAGCGGCCGCCTACGGCGAAGAGATCGCCGGAATTTTGCGTATGTCTCAGAATCTCCTGAATCATCGGCACATCATCCTTCGTAGTGCGCACTTCAACAGTTTGCTTATCAACGATAAAACGAGAGCGGCTGAACAGTGTCAAGAGAAAATTCGCCTTCTGTGAAGAAAAAAAAGTTTATCCAGAAACGGCGTAGGTAAACTCTCCGCATTTGGCTCTCTAACGGATGAGAATCGGCATGCCCATAAGCGGCCAGATGAGCCACACGAACAGGCCGAGAACGACCATGAGAAGGAGACTGGCCGGCAGACCGGCCGTGAAGAATTCGCGGGTGGAGAACATCTTGCTGTTGTAGGCGATGGCGTTGGGTGCCGCCCCGACGAGCAGCAGGAAGGGCATGCCCGCGACGACCAGACAGGAGTAGAGCACGACTTCGGAGGCGACGTTGACGTACTCGGCCATCTTCAGAGCCACGGGTAGCACGATGGCGATGGCCGCCACGTTCATGATCAGATTGGTCATGACGAGGACGAAGAGGGCGATGCCCATGATGAACACGAACCACGGGGCGGTCTCGAACATTCCCAGCCACGACACCGCCAGCCACTGGGCGGCACCGGTTTGCCACAGGCAGAAGCCGATGCTCATGGCGCCGCCGAACAGCAGAATGATATTCCAGGAGGTGCCCTCCAGGTCGTCCAACGAGACGACCTTCAGCAAAAAGAAGATGACGGTGGCCAGGAGGATGATGGCGCTCTTGTTCAGGAATGCGAGGGATGGGAAAAAGGAGCGGAGGCCCAGCAGGACGATCACCGTAAAGACGACGACCACGGCGATGATCTCATCCCGGGTTATCGGACCGAGGCTGGCGTACAGCCTTTCGGCGCGGTCGCGCAGGCCGGGAATCGTCTTCTGCTCGGGCCGATACCAGATCATGATGAAAACCCACAGGAGTAGGGTCATGACCACGCCCACGGGGAACATGTAGTAGGAGAGCTCGAAAAAGCTGATCGTCTTTCCGGTGATTTCCCGGAAAAACCCGAGGGCGACCGCACCGCGGGCCGCGCCCAGAAGGGTGATGATGCTGCCGGCTCCGGCGACGAAGGCCATTCCTATAAAAAGGCCCTTCCCGAACTGGGTTGGTTGTCCGTCATCTCTGTAGAGGGCGTAGATGGCGAGGAACAGCGGGTAGACGGTCGCGGCTACCGCGGTATGGGCCATTATCAGCGTCAGAGCGGAGGTCATCACAAAGCACCCCAGATAGATCATGCTGGTGCGCTCGCCCACCACGGACAGCATTTTGTACGCCAGGCGTCGAGTGATGCCGGTTTTGGTGAAAACCATGCCGATCGTCAGGGAGCCGAAAATGAACCAGACCGACGGGTCCATGAAGTCGGTGAAGGCGACACGGGCGTCGCGCATCAGCAGCAGGGCCTGGACGGCGCCGATGGTGATGGCCGTGACCCCGATGGGGATTACCTCGGTCATCCACCAGGTGGCGGCCAGGAAGAACAGCGCCAGGGCGGCCTTGCCCTCGTAGCTCAGGGCGAAACTCTGGCCCTCGGGATCTACCGCAGGATCCCAGGGGGGAGACTGCCAGACGAGAAGGAAGAGTCCGATTCCGAGAAAGATGAAGAAAATCCTCTTCCAGTCGATTTTTTCCTTCGAGGGGTCGTCGCCGCTGGCGAGAGCTCCAGTCAGGTCTGGTGCAGAGTCATCTTTGGGCATTGTATTCATGGACGGTTATCTCGTGAATTCTCGGTGGACGATATTTTACTGAATCAGAGGACGAGTTCCGCGAGTTCGTGGAATACGTCGACCGTGCGAATGACGCCAACCACTTTGCGCTCTTCCACGACGGGAAGAATTATCAGATCGTTTTGGATCATTTCGTAAACCGCATTCGCGACGAGTTCGTCGGAATCGATGGTCCATTTTATGGAGCGCATCACATCGGTGACCGGTCGGTTGACCTGTTCCCGAAATCCTTCCACCCATCTGCTGGGCCACAGCTCGGCCAGATGGGGATCTACCTCTATATCGAAAAATTTGAGGCGCTGTTGCAGGGACTGACCTTGCAGGATTGGGGGTTCCAGTCCCCGCATGAGATCGCGGCGCCGGATCGTTCCGGCAATCGAGCCGTCGAGATCAAAGAGCAAGAGAACCCGAGGCAGTGTTTTGCTACCCCGGAAATCGATCTCGACTCGCATCATCTTGATCGCCTCGAGCATGGAGGACCAGACCGGTAGATGCGGGTAATCGCCGAGTGGGATCATGATCTCGCCGACTCGGCGCATCTCCATTGCGTTTTCGTCGTTTCTTTGCGTCATGGATATCACCACCCCTTCTTGCGCAGAATATCGCTTATTTTCTCCTCAATGCGCTTTTCGGTGAGCCGTATTTTGTTGGTGGCCGCCTCCTCGATCTTCTCTACGACCAGTTCGATATCCGCCGGTTTTTCCAGCAGATCCAACGCTCCGAGCCGCATGACCTCCGTGGCCTTTTTCACCGTAGCCTGGCCAGTGAGCAGAATCACCTGGGAGTCCGGGTTGAGCTCCCGCAGCCGTTTGAGTGTATCGATGCCGTCCATACCCGGCATGGCCAAATCGAGAAGGATGGCATCAAAGGACTTCTCCTGGACCTTTTCCACCGCCATTCCACCCGTCTGGGCAACAGACACTTCGAGTCCTCGCGTCTTGAGACGCGCGGCCAGTGTCTCGAGGAATTCTATTTCGTCGTCGACCAACAGGACTTTGCTACTACTCATGATCTTCTCCTCGGATATCACGAGATGTCATCGTTGTCATTCGAGAGCAACTCCATCTGGGAGCGGAACCAGAGAGTGTGGAAGAGTTACTTCCAGGCGGACGGGCTGACCGGTTTGGATTATCGCCTCGACACTCCCCTGCATTGCCGCCACCAGCACCGTCAGGAAATCGCGTTTGGATTCCAGTTCCCCGGGTGATTCCAACGCCGAGGAGCAGGCGAAAATCAGACGCGCGCCGTCGTCCTGCGATTCAACACCGATCTGGATAACATCCCCCTGTCTGGATGCATCGAGGGCGATATCGATGCCGCGAAAAATAAGGTGTTGCACATCAAACGCACCCGCTTCGATTCCGGGAGATGTTGCGGGGAGGCTGGTCTCGAGCTCGACTTGACGCAACTTCCCGAATCGCCGGCAAAGAATTGCCATCGCCTCGACGGTTTCGTTGAGCCGCACGGTGGTCTGTTTTTCATCGGCCGTGTGGGCAAACCGATTGAGTTGCACGACATACTCGTGGCCGCGTTCAACCTGTGTCGCAATGCGTTTTGTCGTACCCCTCAACTCCTCCATATCGAGCTGAGTGCCGTTCTCGGCTGCGTGGAAGAAATCATCGAGTAAGCCGGATAACTCGTTGATTATCGCAAAGACGTTGTTGATTTCGTGCGATAGACTGGCGGTAATGGCACCAAAAACCCCCAACCCTTTCTCGCGCAGGAGCTGTTCTCTGGCATCATCCATCGCTTTTTGTCCCGTCCTCCGATGCTGCGCGAATAGTGCCGATCAGAGCGTCGATATTCACCGGTTTCATCATGTATTCGAAGGCGCCGAGCCGCATCCCTTCTTGCACATCCTCTGGTGAGCCGTGGCCGGTGAGCAGCACCACCTGCATGCCGGGCCACTTTTCTCTGGCCTTGCTGAGAACTTCCAGCCCGCTCAAACCCGGCATCTTCATGTCCAGCAAAACGACATCGAAAGGTTTTTTATTTAGAAGCTCCATGGCATCGTGTCCGCTGGTCACGCCCTCTGCAGCGAATCCCCGCAGCCGCAGTCGCTCAACCACAGCGTCCACAAACTGGCCCTCGTCGTCGACAATAAGAACGGGAATGGGATCCATTGCGAACTCCTACGCGTTTTTCCAACGAAGGGGCAGAATGACTATGAAACAGGTGCCTTCGCCCGGTTTACTGGTTACCCTGGTCTTGCCGCCCAGTTTTTGCACGATTCCATAGGTGATGGAAAGCCCCAACCCGGTACCACCCTCTTTCTTAGTGGTAAAAAACGGCTCGAAGAGGTGCTTCAGATCGTCTTCCTCGATGCCTATGCCATTGTCACAAACGCTGATCGCTACATTGTCCGGGTCCGCACTTGCTATCGAGATTCTTATAGACCCTCCGTCCTCTACCGCAGCAAAGGCGTTGTTTACGATGTTCAAAAACACCTGCTGGAGCTGGCCTCGATCGCTTTCGATGGTCGGAACGCCTTCTTCGATATGGAATGTCACCTGGAGACTGCGATAGGCGGCCTCTTTTTCGAGGAAGCCCAATACTCCCTTGATGAGTCTCCCCAGATCGATTTCCTCTCTCTGGATATCCACATGCTTGGCAAAACCGAGCAGACGGTGCGTTATGGCTCCGCAGCGTTCGACCGATTCGAGCACGGCATCCACCAGATCGATCATCCTCTCTTTCGGCGGCAGCTCGTCGGAGAGAGAAAGCAGGTCTTTATGGAGGCCTGCCTTCTGATCGATAATAGCCAGTGGATTGTTGATTTCGTGAGCTACTCCGGAGGCCAGTCGGCCAATGGCCGCCATTTTGTTGGTGTATTCCATATTGTGATTCAGGGCCGCACGTTTCAAATCCGCCTGGCGAGTTCGATTGACCATGTATCTCGAACCACCAAAAACGACCGCCAGGATGAGGATTATGCTGATTGCCAAAAACAGGGCGAGGTCACGTCGCAAGGACAGCCAACCTACTTGCAACGATTCCGGCCGGCGCAAAAGCATCAATACGAAAGGGGAGCGCTCAATAAAAGCGTAGCCAATGATGAGGGGAGTGCCCTCTTCATCCTGGATCTCCAACACTTCTGCGCGAGTAGATACCGGGGGCACTATTAAAGGACAAGGTTCCAGCGCCCTGCCATAAAATCGAGACGGAGTCTGAAGTATTCCCTCCCGGTTGATGAGAAACGCATCATTGGAGGGGGTCATGGCCAGCGCCCTTATTTGGCGCACGATTTTTTCGGTGTCGATAGTCGCACGCAACACAAAGCTGGCAGCCGTATGCGTGTCAAAACTGACGGCAATGGCGAAGTGGGGCAACCCCCCGAACAGATCGCTGATAAAGACACCGCGCAAACCCACCTCGTGGAACCAATCCTGTTCCCTGTAGTCCCTGCCCTGGAGATCGTAGGGGCCGGCGTAGCTCACCTGCATGCCCGTGCTGTCGATCAAACCGAGATCGATGAATCCACCAAAGGCCCGCTTCATTCTGGCCAGGAGTATTTTGAGCTTTTGTGGATCCTGCAGGTCTTCGGGTGATTCTGTTTGGATAACTAAAGAAAGGGCCGAAATGCGTTCTGAGAGGAAGGCCTCCAGCGATAGCTTGGCGTTGGAAATAAAACGGGTGGTGGGACGAAGCGACTCGACATGGAACGCATCCTGGTATTGGTAGTAGTTCACAACGGTCATGACGACTAACGGGAGTATGGCTACCAGAGATACCGAAAAAACGGAAGAATAAAGCAATCGGCGGTAGTACTTGTCCGATACCAATGGTTCAGTCGGTGCACTTCCATCGGCGTTGGGTTCTGGGGCTGATGCCATCTGTCGTTTGCCCATCGTTTGGTCAAGTCCCTCTTATCATCCCCCTTCATAATAGTAAAATCTCGGTCACTGGCTCAAGTCTTTTCAGTCCCCGTATCTGGCGGTTACCGGCAGCAAATCCAGGTATCTTCGGGAATATTGTTTCCGCGACCGGATCTTTTCTCCGGAAAATCTGGCTCAGGAGCACGAAGCAGTCAATCCGCAGTGGCGAGATCCGCCAGGTCGCCCTCGATGGCAATGGCGCGAACCGGACTGCCGTCGCCGCCGTCGATTTTGAGGGGTAGAGCGATGAAGGTGACCTGTTTTTGCGTCAATTCGTCGAGGTTGGTCAGGCCTTCTACTATGGTCACGCCTCCCTCGAGCAGGATGCGGTGGATGGAGACGAGTTCCTCCCGGTCGTTGACGTCGGCTACCGAGGGGGGTTCGACGCCGATCAGGGCGACCTGGCGTTCGACCAGCCATTGGGCGAGTTCCAGGCCGACGCGGGGGAGTTCGTCGCGGTAGGCAGGCGCGTCGACGTGCCGGGACCAGCCGGTTTTGAGCAGCAGGCGGTCGCCCGGGCGGATTTTGGCGGCCAGCGGCCCCAGGTCGTCGACTGTGATCAGGGCGCGCGGCGGGACGTCGCCGAGATCGGCGACCCAGGCCGGACCGACGCACTGATGCAGATCGAGGTCGTCGATGGTGCCGCCCCCGTCGACAAAGTGGAGCGGGGCGTCCATGTGGGTGGCGGCGTGGGAGTAGAGGTGCAGGGTGCGGGTGTTGTAGCCGTCTTTAACGATGGTGGTGCGGGGCTCGAAGTCGACGCCGCGCATGCCGGCGCGCATGGTTAGGGTCAGGTCGACGATGCGCATGTCAGGCCTCCATTCCGGTGATTTCGCTCATTTTGGCGAAAAAGACTTCTTCGCGTATGGAGAGGGTCGTCTGTCCCATGGTCGGGCTCCTGTGGATGTGGGAAGGTAATTTGCACAGAGAGTGTGAGGTGAGCAAGGAGGAGAGGAGTGGATGGGAGTGAGAGATCTGGGGAATGACACGGGAACTGGACGAATGAGCAGTGTACAGAACGAAAAACGGGGATGCCGGATTCAACCGGCATCCCCGTCGTTTTCGGTGGAATCAGCTCTACGCCTGCGCGGCGCGGTCTTCCAGACGCATCTGCATGGGCAGACAGATGCCGTAGCCCAGGACGAGCCCGTAGAGGATGGTCAGGATGGAGATGGCCATGCCCGGGCCGACCGCCGCCATATCGTCGAGGTTTTTGAGCATGATGATCCAGCCCATCATGGTGCCGATGATGCCGGAAGCGACGGCGTAGCTCTTGGCCTGGGCCCAACCGCGAGCGGCAGTCTGCAAGTTTTCGCGGGTGGCGTCGGCGGAGAATGAGGCGCTGAACATATTGGGGATGCCGACTCCGGCGAAGATCAGGGCACCGATGGTGAACCCGAAGATGATGAGCACCGAGGGGATGTCGAAGAAGGGGAGCAGATCGCCGGCGGCAATGGCGAGAAAAGTGAGGAGAAGGACGAGTCCGATGACGCGCATGATACACCTCTTTTGTGGGGGTTGAGAGCGCCTGACAGAACTCCTCGCTGGGAGCACACGACCGGTCGGGTCGCGGTGTCAGGGACCCGGAGCGGGACCGCGGGTGCGGGCCAGGCTTTCCCGGCAGCGCACCAGGCGGCGGTCGATCCGATGGTGGAGTGAGGAATCGATTGTTTTTGTGGTCAGCGCTCGGTCGTAGAAGGCGATAGCGCCTTCGAGATTGCCTTCCTGGTGCTCGGCGATGAGGCCGGCCTGATAGAGTTCGTGCGGATCGGGGTTGCGAGATTGTCGGCTGTTTTCCACCATTTCCTCCACATGTTCGAGCAGGCCGGTGACGCCCAGGGCGTAGCGCAGGGAGCGTATCTGCTGGCTAATCCCCTCGAGGATCGGATCCTGGGGCGGGGATTGAGCAAGAGAAGGATCGGTCTCATCACTGTCCGCATAGCGAGGGCGCAGGGGGAAGCCGATGATGTCGATACCGCCCATCAGCCGTCCGGAGGAGGTGAGGCGTTCGTCCGTGGTCACGCCGAACTGGTCGCCGAGAGTCTGGAAGGGCAGGCGCGGCGGAAGTGGGGATTCCAGAGTGGGATCTTCGCCGAGAATGGACAACCGTTCCCGGGCGCGGAACGCCAGAGCCGAACTGGTCCGGCCGACGCGGTACTGCTGCAGAACCTCCCGGTAGTGGATAGCGGCCTTTTCCCGATCTCCCTCGGCCTTTTCGGCGGCGAGACCGGCGGCGTAGGTTTCGGTTGCAGACTGTGCCTCCAGCCGCAGTGGCAGGACCGAGAGGATGATACAAGAGAGCAGGAGGAGTTTCATTTCACCGTTCCACAGGTTGTTTTCGCTGGTTTCAAGATAAGGGAGTGGGAATTCCCGGTTGTCACGAGAACGTCACGGTGGTGTAAGAAGATGGTAAAGATGCGGGAGATCAGTCGCTCTTTTCGAGTGCGAAGCGGTAGCCGACGCCGTGGACGGTGAGGATGTAGCGGGGTGCGGAGGGGTCCGGCTCCAGGGCGGCGCGGAGTTCGGCGATGTGATTATCGACGGTGCGGGTGGTGGGATAGACGTCGTAGCCCCAGACTTCACCCAGGATCTCGCTGCGCGAGACGGCGCGCCCCTGGCTCTGCCAGAGCAGTTTGAGGACGCCGTACGCCTTGGGAGAGAGATGCACGGGCTGGTCGTCGACGCGGGTCTCGAAGCGAGAGAAGTCGATGTGGGCGTGGCCGTTGGCGAATTCGAGCAGGTCTGGCGATGTGGATGTCTCTTCGACGGGCTGTGCCCGGCGGAGGACCGCCTTGACGCGGGCGAGTAGTTCGCGGACGCCCACCGGTTTGGTGACGTAGTCGTCGGCGCCGAGTTCGAAGCCGGTGATCTTGTCGACCTCTTCGCTTCTGGCGGTGAGCATGATGACCGGGGTGGTCAGCCCCTGCTCGCGCATCTGGCGGCAGATGTCGTAGCCGTTCAGGCCGCCGGGGAGCATGATGTCGAGGAGGATCAGGTCGGCCCGGTCGGAGAGGGCCAGCTCCAGACCGGTGGGGCCGTCTGCGGCGGCCAGGACTTCGTAACCCTCGAATATCAGATTGTCGACGATGATGCGGGAGATCGCCTTTTCATCTTCGACGACCAGAATGGTGGTCATACTCGGGTCTCCGTCTGTGGCAGGGCGAGTGAGAAGATGCTGCCGCCGTCCGGGTGGGGGCGATACGCTGCGCTGCCGCCGTGGGCCTGGGCGATGCCTCTGACCAGGGTCAGGCCCAAACCGGTGCCGGTGGCGGTCTCTCCGGCGTTGGCGGCGCGCTGGAATTTTTCGAAGATGCGGTCGGCGTCCTCGGGCGGCACGCCGATGCCGCGGTCGGCGACTTCGACGATTTGGCGATCGTCGTCGGCGCTCACGGATAGGCGGATTTCGCGGCGCTCGCCGGCGTATTTGACGGCGTTGCTCATCAGGTTGGCCAGAGCAGTGGCCACGGCTTCGCCGTCGGCGCGCACGGAGGGAAGGCCGGGTTCGACGTCGATTTTCAGGGTGAAGTCGCGCTCTTCCAGCAGAGGGGCGAACTCCTCTGCGGTCTGCCGGATCAGCGCTCCCAGGTCGACATCGGAAAAATCGTAGGTTTTGCGGCCGCTCTCCATGCGCGAGAAGTCGAGCACGTTGCCGACCATGCGGGACAGCCGCTGGCTCTCGTACATGATGGTTTCGAGGTAGTCGCGCAGCTGCTCCTGGCCACGGTAGCGTCCCAGAAGAAGGGTTTCGGCGTACATGCGGATCGAGGTGAGGGGAGTGCGCAGCTCGTGGGAGACGTTGGCGACGAACTCGGAGCGCAGGCGGGCGGTCTGGATCTGGATGGTGGCGTCGCGGAGAAGCAGGTAGGCGCCGCCGGCGATGACGCCGGCCAGCAGGAGGATGCCGGTCATGATGAAGAGGTTGCGATTGCGGTAGTTGCGCAGCACAAACGCCTCGTTGTTGGCAAAGATCCCCAGGCTCAGCCGGTAGATCGACTGGCTGGCGGGAACGACCTGGCGGGGGCCGCTGCGGTGGCGTAGCTCGAAGCGAGCGGTGTAGTCGACGTCGAAAAGGGTCGCTCCGAATCCCCTGTTTTGCAGCTCCAGACCGGCCGGGGAACGCTGTAGATCAGCTCCGAGGGCCTCCAGGTCGAAGCGGACGACGATCGTGCCGTTCGGACTGGATTCCAGGCGGACGAGGAAGCTCTCTCCAGCCGGGTCGAGGCCGGAGAAACTGCCCAGGCGACCGAGACCGGCGGCGGCCAGGTCGGCGTAGATGTCGATAAGATCGACCAGGCGACCGAGACGGGTGAGGCGATCGCGCAGGGGGTTGCCTCGAGCATTGCCCAGCATATACAGCTCTTCGACCCGCAGTGCGAACTGGTCGATGATATACCGGGAGCCGGGGAAGAGGGAGTATTCGCCGGCGAGGGTTTGCCGGGTCCATTCTTCGAGCAGTGATGTGGCGGACTCGGGAGGGAGATGGCGCACCAGGCGCAGGTAGCTGAGGGTGAGGGGATGGGCCCCGTCGGCGTCGAAGACGAGGGGATAGTCGCGGAGCTGTTCGTGGTGCTGGATCGCCGCTTCGGGCCGGTCCAAAGCGAGGGCGATGCGTCCCAGGCCGTTCAAGGCTTCGACGGTTTCGCGTTGGCTCTGGGACAGGTTCAGGGCTTTTTCACAGGCGGTGCGAGCGCCGATCGGGTCGCCCGCTACGAATTCGAGCTCTTCGGCCTGTCGCAGGAGGCGGGCAAAGGGGGCGGAGCGCTCGACCAGATTCAGCGGGAGGTAGCGGGGATAGAGAAAGCGGCCTTCCGGGTCGAGGGTGAGGATACTCTCAACCTGGGGAATATCCAGATCCTGCGGCTGAGGAGCCTCGCCAATATTGGCCGATAGCTCAGCCAGACGCCGATCCAGGCTCTGCTGGAGCTGGGGAATGAGCAGATTGAGCTCCGCCAGGGCGCTGCGCTGCTCGTCGCGGAAAGCGCGGATACTCAGATAGGTCAGAATGGAAGCGGGAAGCAGGATCAGGAGGACGAAAAGGGCGGTCCATTTGAGGTCGATTCTGAACATGGCGAGCAGCGGCGAAAAGGAGGAGAGTGGCGATTCATAAAAGATAGGAATTCTAAACCGGGATATGTCACGATTTTGTCACGGATCGGCAAACTGCAGGGGGATCATGCGGAGATTCGCAGGGATGACGATTCCCGTTTGACAGGGGTTCTATAATTGTAGATAATTATCCGTACTCGCAGCACGGAAGTTTTTACATAATTTTTTCATTTACCCAAGGAGGATGTTGCACAATGCCTGCCCCGATCGCCCTTCAACTCTACACGGTCAGGGAACAGCTGGCCAAGAACTTCAGAGATGTGGTCACCCGCATTGCCGAGATGGGGTACGTGGGAGTGGAACCTGCGGGTTTTCCGGGAATTGAGCCCGACGAAGCCAGCGATCTCTTCGCCGATCTGGGCCTGGAGGTCTGCAGCATGCACACCCAGCTACCGGTCGGAAAGCAGAAAAACGAGGTGATCGAAGTGGCCAAGGAGCTGGAAGTGACGCGCATTATTTCCAGCACGGGACGCGACAACTTTGCGAGCATGGATGAGGTCAAAAAGCTATGCGACCGGTGGAATCAGGCCAGTGCGATCGCCGCGGAAAACGATCTGGAACTGGGGTTGCACAACCACTGGTGGGAGTTCACCGAGGTGGAGGGACGCAGCGGTTTTGATCTGCTGATCGAAAATTTGGACCCGGCCGTATTCTTCCAGGTGGATACCTACTGGGTGAACACCGGTGGAGGGGATTCGGTGGAAGTGCTCGAAAAGCTGGAAGATCGCGCTCCCCTGGTGCATATCAAGGACGGTCCGTGCGACCCGCAGGCCGACATGCAGGCGATTGGCGAGGGAAAGATGGATTTCCCACCGATCGTCGAAGCTTCAAAAGGGACGGCCGAGTGGTTGATCGTGGAGTTGGATCGCTGCGCCACGGATATGATAGAAGCGGTCGAGAAGAGCTATAGCTATCTGGTCGGCGAAGAATTGGCACGTGGCGCTAAATAGGAACGGCGCCAGCCGACGCTGGTAGATGATCGCTGTTTTTCTCGGGTGAGGAAAGAGAGAAGAGGAGAAAGGAGAAGAGGATGGCGAAAAAGGCATTGATGGTCTGGGGTGGCTGGGACGGTCACGAGCCGAAGCAGTGCGTGGACGTCTTTGCGCCGATCCTGGAGGAAGAGGGTTTCGAGGTCACCATCTCCGATACGATGGATTCCTATTTGGACGAGGAGATGATGAAGGGGCTCAGCCTGGTGGTGCCGTGCTGGACGATGGGCACCATTGAGGGTGAGCAGCAAAAGGGACTGTTGGAGGCGGTGAAGAGCGGCGTGGGGATCGCCGGCTGGCACGGGGGGATGGGAGACGCTTTCCGCAACAATACCGAGTATCAGTTCATGGTCGGCGGACAGTGGGTGGCCCATCCGGACGGGATTATCGACTACACGGTGAACATCGTCGATCACGACGACCCGATCACCGCGGGGTTGAGCGATTTCCAGATGCACTCCGAGCAGTACTACCTGCACGTCGATCCAAATAACGAGGTGCTGGTGACGACGACGCTCGAGGGGCGGGAGAGCGCTCCCTGGATCAACGGCACGGTGATGCCGGTAGTGTGGAAGCGGATGTGGGGTGAGGGAAAGGTGTTCTACTCCTCCCTGGGGCACGTGGCCGTGGATTTCGACGTGCCCGAGGCGAAGGAGATCCAGCGTCGCGGCATGCTCTGGGCGGCGCGTTGAGCAAGAGCCGGGTGAGGGGTGAATCTCCTCACCCGGTTATTTTTTGGCGAGGAGAATGGAATGAGCGTTACAGCTGCGCTCAAAAAGGTGCAGGCGGCCCGGATCCCTGCGGCGCCCGAACTGCCGTCTCCATGGAAATCCAGGAAAAAGCGGGCGCGCACCCGGCATCTCCTGTGGATAGCCGGATTGGTGGCGGGTGTCGGTCTGGCGGTCGCCCTGATCTGGGGATTTTTGTTCAGGGAGGACTGAGAGGGGGAATCTCTGTGAGAGTTCTGTGCAGGGAGGTAAGAGAGGGGAATTGATGGCGCGAAAGAAGGTATTGATCACCGGTGCGGCCGGCCGCATAGGGCAGGCGCTGCGTCGGGGGCTGAAGGATCGGTACGACCTGCGGTTGCAATACCACCGGACGGTGCTTCCCGCCGAGGAGGGGGAAGAGGTCTTCGTGGCCAGCGTTGCCGATCTGGAGAAGATGGAAGAGGTGGTGGCGGGAGTGGACGCCATCGTCCATATGGCCGGCGATCCCCGCGTCAGCGCCCCGTGGGAAGCGGTGCTGGAGGCAAATATTCAGGGGACCTACTGCGTGTACGAAGCGGCCAAGCGGCAGGGGGTGAAACGGGTCGTCTTTGCCAGCACCAACCACGTCACCGGTTTCTACGAGAAGGACGGGATCTACACCACCCCGGATATGCCGGAACGGCCGGACAGCTTCTACGGCGCCAGCAAGGCGTTCGGCGAGGATCTGGGTCGCTACTACGTCGATGCCTGCGACATGGCTGTTTTTTGTCTGCGGATCGGCTCGTTCCAGCCGGATGAGTCGGTCGAGAACCGCAAGGGAGACCGGATTCTGTCGACCTGGATGAGCCACCGGGACTGCGTGCAACTGGTGTGGCGCTGTATCGAAGCGGAGGGCGTGAACTACGGAATTTTCTACGGCATTTCGGGCAACAAGCGAGCCTATTGGGACATTCAGAACGCCCGCGATCTGGTGGGATACGAACCGGAGGACGACGCCGAGCGCTACGCCTAGAGCGTCGACTGTTGCTTTGCGGATGGGAGAGGGGCCGGTCGCTGCAGCGATCGGCTCTAATTTTTTATACAGAGGGTTTGGGCAGAGAGCGATTGAGTTGGAGTCCCAGGTCTTTCAGGCGTTTCACTTTTTCGGCGCCCAGGAAGATCAGGGGGAAGGCGGTCTTGTTGTGCCACAGCGGTTCGTCCAGGTCGATCCATTGCCGGCAGCTCTCGCCGTCGGGAGTGCCGGGGATGGGGGAAAATTCCGAGAGCATGACGCGGATGCCCAGGGAATGGGCAAAGTGCATGGAGGTTTCGACATCCTGGGCGGCGGCGTGCGGATGGCCGAGGAGCAGATAGGCGGTGATCTCTCCGGGGTCGGCGCCGGCATCCAGCAGGTGGCGGACGGCGTTTTCCAATTCGGCGGGATAGACCTTGCCTCCGGTCTGCTTTTGCCAGCGGTCGACCCGGCTCTCGAAGCCGAGGTAGAAGGTGCGGAAGCCGGCGCGCACCATCTGCCGGGCGACTTCGGGGGAGATGAAACGGGCGTTGAGGGCGTTGGGGGTGTGGAGAAAGACGCCGGTCTGGCGCTCGGTAACCGCTTCGAGGAAGGGGAGGAAGAGTTGCTCCGCCCGGAAGAGCAGGGCGTCGTCGTAAAAGGCGATGTGACGAACCCCCAGTCGACAGAGGTGGTCGTATTCGGCCAGTCCGCGTTCCAGGTCGCCCGAAAAGCGGGGATAGACCTGGGGGACCGAGCAGTAGGTGCAGCGGAAGGGGCAGCCTTCGGTGAGTTTGACGACGCCGGTTTCCAACTGGGGATAGCCATCCCAGAAGGGGAGTTGATCCGGAGGAGAGGCGGCGTCCGGGATTTCGAGGAAATCCCAGAGGGGATGGAGGTCGAGCCCCGCGACGATCAGGTCGGCCCCCAGGCTCCGGGCGTGCTCCGGACAGAGGGTGGCGTAGACTCCGCCCAGGGCGATCCGGGCGTGGGGGGCGACGGCGCGGATATCGGCGATGGCCTCCCGAACACCGGGGTACCAGTAGGTCATGACGGTCTGGATCAAGACGGCGTCGAAGGGGGCGCGCCGGCGGAGGAATTCCCTGAAGAGGGGGCGGGGCAGGCCGAAGCGACGGTATATGCGGGGAATATTATCGAGAGGGGTGGGTATGGGCAGCTCTTCGGCGCGAAAGGCGCCGCGCCCCCAGCGGTCGGTGCGCAGGGAAGGAGAATCGGCTGTCATGGCCGGATGCAGGCGGTCGAGATAGTCGAAGAGGTGGAGGTCTGCCCGCTGCCGAAGGTGGCCGGCGACGCGCAGCAGGCCGTACGGTTTGAGCCAGTAGTCGTAGGCTGTGAAGTCGTGGATGGGCGGGTTGACCAGGAGGATTTTGGGGCGCATGAAATCAAGTATATCCTCGAGGTGGAAAAATGACAAGGGAGGTGCCGGAAGCGTTAGAAAAAAATGGACTTGAGGAAGTCCACCCGAATTTCGTTTATTGTTCTAACTATCCGCTGTTCCCATTCAATAGATGAGTGAACCCATGGCTCCTTCCGAAACTGCGAATACCGACGCTGCGTTTACACAGGATTGCGGTATGATCATCCAGCAGGATGGCAAACCACAGCAGGTGCTGGCGAAGTTTCTCAATTTGATGCTGAACTACCAGTTCGGCCTTTCAGTTTTGGCGAACCAGGAGCTGAACAAGGCGGCCATGCAGGTGTTGACCAAGGGGCAGCACATTCGCTGCACCTTTGCCATTCAGAATCAGGTGATCGACCATCGGCAGACGGGGGAGGCGCTCAGCAGGCGGGGGGCGATTCCGCTGTTCATGGTCCTACCGCAGAAGATGTTGGAGCGCCAGCACCAGGTCTGCGATGGCTTGAACAACGTCTACTTTTGCGCCTGGGAGACGGCGTTTACGCACACCGAGGCGGCGCTGCAGCAGACGGTCGCCGGCGCTATGGATGAGAGCGGTATCGGCAATTTGTTCGACGATATCGACAATATTCCCTACGCCGAACTGCAGCAGCGGGTGGAGCAGCGGCTGCGCAACCTCAATACACTACCCACGCTGCCGGAGATCGTCATGCGCATCATGCGCCTGGTCAACGATCCCAAAACCACGACCGACCAGTTGGAGCAGTTGCTGTGCCGCGATCCGTCGATCGTCATGAAACTGCTGCAGGTGATCAAGTCGCCAATTTTCATGGCGGTGGGCCGCAAGGCCAGCTGGACGCTGACCGACATCATCGTGCGCCTGGGGCTGAAGAAGGTGGGGGCGATCGCCCAACAGATCAAGATGATCAATAGCCTGGTGAAGCCGGAGGAGAGCGAATTCGACATGCGCCGCTTCTGGGAGCATTCGGTGGGCTGCGCGATCGTCGCCGATCGGCTCTACGTGAAGAAGATGCTCCAGTTCGGTGGAACCATTGAGTTCAACGACTACTGGATCGGGGCGCTGCTGCACGATATCGGTAAACTGGTGCTCGGGTTCTTTTTTTGGGACTGGTTCGACAGGGTCGCCTCGCAGATGGAAAATGCGGGGTATCAATTTCGCAAGGTGGAAGCGCAACTGGGGGATGTGGCCAACCACGAGCGGGTCGGGCAACTGCTGATGGTCAATGCCGATATGGGCGAGTCGCTGGCCTCGGCGGTCGGCAATCACCACTCGATCGGCGAAGGACCCTCGCCGCTGGTATGTCTGATCCACATGGCCGACAACCTCTGTAAGGACCTGGGTTTGGGATACATGGAGGAAGAGAAGGGATTGTACGACGAGCGGGTGCTGGAGGCGCTGGGCATCCAGGAGAGCGACCTGGACGCCGTTCGCGAGACGCTGGCCGAGGATGCCGTCGAAGAGGTGCGGAATATGGTCGATCAGTGCCTCTGAGAAAACACTCCTATCAAAAAAACAATAAGTGTCTCACAGGTCTCGAAACGTCACGAATATTGTATCTTCAGTTCAGCCGTGCATCGTGAAGTTCTATGGCCTGAGTTACGGCATCTCTTATCAGTGACAGATGTAACGGCTTCTGCATGTGGAAATCGAATGCCGACAATCTGGGATCTTCTTCTGCAAGAACCCAGCCGGTAATCAATACCGTGCTCACGGTCGGGTCTTTCTTCCTCACTTCTGCCGCTACCTGGTCGCCCGAAACCCCAGGCAATCCCAGGTCGATCAGAATGACATCATATTGTCCTGCTGCAAACTGTTCCAGGGCCTGTCGGCCATTCATTATTACCTCTACTTCATGGTCTTTTGAGAGTATTTGAGACAGCACTCTATGGACCATTTCGTCATCTTCGACGATCAGCAATTTCCTGCGAGAGGCTCTCTGATTCTCGCCCTCCTCATCTTCTCTCTCCGGCGTGTCCTGCCATGGCAGAAGACGGATGGTAAGAGTGGTACCTTTTCCCGGAGCACTCTCTACTTCGATAGCTCCTCCCCAATTCGTCACCATGCCGTGGATCGATGATAATCCCAAGCCAACATCGACTGTCTGCTTGGTGGTAGAGAAAGGTTCAAAGGCTCGCTGGCGCATCTCTTCATCCATCCCAATGCCCGTATCCGCAACACTGAGATACATCTCGTCTCCATCCATTCGAGTACGCAGCATTATGGTACCTCCTGCGGGCATCGCATCCACGGCATTGAAGAGCAGGTTGAGGAGGATGTTTAACACTCCAGAGCGAGTGCCTTTGATAGGGGATATTTCTTCCAGCTCAGTCGTGATTTCAATGGCGATCCCTTGTGCTTCGGCTTCGTCTTTCCAGCGTGGGCTTGTGGTCTGGATTGCTTCTTCTATTACCGCGTTGAGATCTACTCGCTCAATTTCCTCCTCTGTGCCGCGAACGGACTCATTCAGTCTCTTTATTATATCCTGAGCTTTTAGCACCGAGGCAGCGATCTGATCGGCCGATTCTCGAATGTCCGGATCCTCCGTGGATCTTTGGATGAGCTGCGCCGGAAGCGAGACCCCGGTCAGAGTATTGTTCAGGTTATGACTGACTCCTGCAGCCAACTCACCCACGGCACGCAGCCGCTGTGTGCGAATCAATTCCTGCTCCATCTGCTTGCGCTGGGTAATGTCTTCAACAACCCCCATCAAGTAACTGAGAGTACCGGAGGGCTCATATACGGCTGATGCAGTGAGATTTATCCACACGAAGGAGCCATCCTTGTGGATGTATCGCTTCTCCATCGAACATGTTGCAAGCTTACCCATCAGGATCTGTCTTACATGTGTTTCCTCGATTTCCAGATCATCCGGATGAGTAATTTCGCGAAAAGTGCGGGAAAGCAGTTCCTCTTGCGTGTACCCGATAAGGTCACAAAAGCGCTGATTGAGCAAGATAAAACGTCCATCCGATGCCGCATGAGCGATCCCAACAGCTGCCTGTTCAAACGTGCTGCGGAAGCGTTGTTCGCTCTCTTCCAAATGCCTGAGTAAGGGATTGGTGGTTCGGATGAACATTACCGTTCCAAGGGCGACGATCAGAAGGCCAGATAACGCGGCGATCGAACCCGCTGTCATAAACGGAGCTCGGATTTCTGCCAGGTCGATTTTGGCGACGATCCCCCAATCCAGCTCTGCTATCGGCTCATAGGCGGCTAACACTACTTCTCCTCTGTAATCGAGTCCAACCACCGTTCCCGATTGATCCGAAAGGGATCGTCGCATGGGCTCAGCCAACTCGCCATCGAAGGGAACCGGTTTTGGCAACTCCCGATCATCGTGACGGTGGCTGAGCAGAAAAACCATGTGATGTCCCTCGCGATGGGCCAGGGTAAACTCTCCCGTCTCTCCAAAGCCGATATAGCGCTCGTGTGCATCGCGGATTTGGCTCAGAGTAGCCTCTTTCGCTCCTCCGGGATAGTCCCGGCTGTGGACTGCGTCGAACCGGGCGATCCCCTCCAGAAGACGTGCCTGGCTCTGGGCGATTTCAACCAATCGCAATTCTGTTTCTTCGAAGGCGGTCTGATAGAGCACGGTTACCGCGATTCCGCCCACCATCAAAGCTGCGACAGTCATGATCAGAATCAGCAACAGGACTCTTTTGCTTTCGCTCAACTTTTTATTTTTCCTTGAAAAAATCTTCGGCAGCGCGGCTATTTTGAGGTGATCGACTCAAGATACTGCATTGAGATAGGGAGATCAAATTAGATCAACTATGCAGGAGGGCCAGAAAGACCGCCTGTTTTGATAGGTGAAACAGGCGGCCGTAGATTCTCCATTATGGAATAGGGGAGAGTCCGAGTCGGCGGGTGAAGCTCCGGCGGTCACGGGATAAACCGATGACCCAATCTTGACCATGAACACTGGTCATTGCATACTAAAGGATACCAATAGAGGTTAGGGCCATGGGCAGCCTAAAGTATGGAGGATCAATGAGATATGTTGTTTCACAAGGACTTACGAGAGCTACTCGAAACTCAATGCCTCTGAACATTCGCCTTCGGAGATGCGCATCTCCCTGTGGATTCTCTTACCCCTGTCATTTGCTTTTTCCGAAGATATGATCTCTCCGGCGCAGATGGTCGCGAGTGCGGTGTTGGGAGCCTTTATCGGCTACTTCACCAACGCGGTGGCCATTAAATCCCTGTTTCGCCCTCTCAGGCCTCGCTGGTACAGTCTGGGCTGGCAGGGGGTTATTCCCCGAAATAGGAACAAGCTGGCCGACAATATCTCCCGGGTGGTTGGAAGGGATCTGCTCAATCCGGATTATCTGGCAGCGCAGATCCAGCGGCCTGCGCTGCAGGAGAATCTGCAGTCGTTTATCGGAGCCAGGCTGGAGCAGGTGCTGGGGCTGAGTCTGGCCGATCTGTTTGCCCGTCTGCCTGCCGGCTGGCAGGAAGATGGGTTGGAGGACTGGGTGCGGCGCGCGCTCGAAGGGCTGGTCGACTGGAGCGAAGGGGAGCAGGCGCTGGAGATCAAGAATCGCCTGCTGGAAGGGCTGGAGGAGCACCTGCGGGAACTGGAGTTAGAATCGCTGTTGAAGCCGGCGCAGGCCGAAGCGTTGGTCGGCGAGCTGGGTAAGGTGCTGGCCCGCGAAGAGACCCGCGAGCAGCTGACCCGGATGCTGCGCGAGCAGTTGGAAAGCTATCTGAGCGCGGACACGCCGCTGGAGGAGATCGTGCCGGCGGAGCTGCGCGGGATGCTGCACGACAAACTGCGGGGCGAGGTGCCGGCGGTGATGCGGCGGTTGGCCTCCTGGCTGGCCGCGCCGGAGAACGTCGAGCATGTGAGCAGGCGGGTGCTGGCCGCATTGGAGGGTTACGTCGAAAGGGAGGGCTCGATGATGGGCGGCCTGGGCCTGATGTGGTTCGGGGATCAGATCCGCGATGCCATCGTGGATCGCATCCCCCAGGTAGCCTACGATTATTTGCACAGCGTGGAGACCAGGCACAAGATCGAAGGCCAGCTGGTCGGCGTCATCAACGGTTTTTTGCGACGGCCGCTCAGCGAGGTGACCGGGCAGCATCGGGAGGCGCTGGTGGAGAAAATCGGCGCTGTCGCGGCCAACTGGATCACCAGCGAGGAGATGCAGGAGCGGCTGGGGCGGTTTCTGCTGGACGAGTACCGGCAGCGGGCGGATCGGCAGCTGGGTGAACTGTTGCCGGAGCGTTTTTGGGGAGAGGCCCGGGCCCGTCTGCTGGGAGTGATGCGGCTGCCGAGGGAATCGGTGGCGGGATGGAGCAGGCCGTTGAGCGACTGGCTGCGGGAGAAGGCGCGGCAGAGCCGGACGGAGCTGCGCCAGTGGGCGGGGTTGTCGGCGGGGGACGAGGATGGATTGAGCGGATTTGTGCGGGAGCGGGCGACGGAGATGCTGCGCACCGAGGTGCCGCTGCTGGTCGATCAGCTGGATATTGAACGGATCGTGCACGACAAGATCATGGATTTCGATCTGCTGAAGGTGGAGCGGATGATCAAGGACATCATCAGCGAGCAGCTGCGCTACATCAATCTGCTGGGTGGCGTGCTGGGTGGGTTGGTCGGGTTGATGTTGCCGTTTTTGAACGCCTATTTGCGCACGGTTGGTTTCTGAGATTGAAGGAGTGGATCTGGTAGTTGTCTCAGGCGGACATCCCTACGTGGAGCCAATAGGGTCGCCTGAGGATGCGTCTGTGCTGCGCCAGGGCTGAGTGGCCTACGGCCACCTGATGGGGAGGGTGACGGAGTGCGCAAGCGCTGTGGACATAGGGCTCCAGTATTGACTCCACTCCGGGACATCCGCCTGAGCCAGAATGGCCTCCTTTTTTATTGGAGGAGGAGAAGGCGGTGGCTTAAAGACTGATTTTTGGATTTCAGCCGGTAGAAGTAGACACCGCTGCTCAGGGAGCGGCCGCTGGCATCGCGACCGTCCCATTGTAGAGTGTGAGTGCCCGAGGGATACTGACTCCGGGTGAGGGTGAGGAGGCGCTGACCCGCCAGGTTGTAGATTCCCAGATCTATGTTTTCGATTCTTGCCAGTTCGAAGCGAATGTTGGTTTGCCCGTTGAAGGGGTTGGGGAAATTGGGGAGGAGGCGAATATTCGAAGGTAACGGCTGGGCATTTGTCGTGAGAACGGCGGTAGACTCCTTTTCTATCTTTCCCGCGTACTGGACTTTGAGGGCTATGCCCGGCCAGAGCACTTCTATGCCGTGGTGGATGGTGCGGGCGTAGGTGAAGAACTCGTTGGTGCCGGAGTGGATGAGATGGAGGGGGAGGTCGATCTCATCGTAGCTGTAGGTGTGGGAGCCACCCACTTTGTCGACGACGGTGGAGTCGTTGAGGCCAATGGCATCGGCGTGGCCGCCGCTCCAGGTGGTGAGGATCATCCGGGCGGCGGTAGCCTGGTTGAGGTCGTGGGCGACGAAGACTTTACAACGGTGGCGTTTGTCTGCTCGGGTCTGCCAACTGCCGGGGACGTCGAACGGTTTGTAGAGCTTGACGGAGCGGTCGGTCCGCTCGAGGTGGAGGTCGCCGATCGCCTCGGTCATGTAGTAGGTGCCATCGGTGTTTTTGACCCGGGCCATGATCTGTATCGGCTCGTCCTGGTCGGGGACCCACGCGGTGTTCCAGGTGATGGCGTAGGGGGGCTCGGACGCGCTGCCGAGATGGCGTTTGATTTTTCCGTAGCGGTAGTTGTAGTGCCACTGGCGGTAGATGCCGTTGCCCTCGTAATCGTAGTCTTCGTACAGGCCGATGAAGTCGACCTGCTCTATGTCGTCGTCTCCTTCCAGGATGATGTGGAGAGAATCGGCGAAGGTGGTGCCGGGGGTGGGGGAGGCAATGTGGCCGGTGGCGTGGGGGCTGGAGGTTTCGTAGTAGATGCGGAAGGTGGCGGCGTAGACGCCCCACTGGCCCCAGCCGAAGTCGAAGCAGATCTGGCGACCGCAGGTGAATTCGAAGCTGTTCTCCCCTGCGGTCAACTGGTCGAGGGGGAGGGGGACCGAGGGGTAGGTGAAATACTGGTAACACTCCGGGAATTCGCGGCTGCCTCCAGCGTCGCCGGGGATACCCTCGGGTTCGGGGATGTCGATCCAGGCGTTGTCGTTGAGGCGGAGGCGCTTGGCGCTGGTGCCGGCGTGGCCGCCCCACTGCTCGATGTAGAGTTCGGCGCGCACGGCGCCTTCGAGGTTTTCGAGGGTAACGCTGTTGACCGGGTTGGGCAGGAATTCGGCGGCACCCGCATGGGAGGCGTCGGGGTCGGTGACCCGCTGCCAGTTGCCGGCGTTGACGTAGGGGCCTTTCCAGACGTGCTCGCGGAAGACGTCGTTCGGTTTGGGAGAGGCGTTGGCTATTGAGACCGTGGTCATAATCGTCAGGATGGCGATAAGTGGATACATGAGGCGCTCGAGTTGCGGCAAATTGAAAAAAGGTATCGATGAGTTCGATGCTTTGTTCGGGTCGATGAACTGGAGAGGAAGGATCGAATCGTATACGAGGATCCGGCCGGTTCTCGATGGCGATCTGGATCATACTTCATACGCGGTCCAGGTACCCAGGCAGCCGTGGCCGCGGCGGACGTGGAAGAGACTCTGGGCCGGCTCGGCGATGTAGCCGCAGACCGAGTGGGAGCCTCCCTCCCCGTGGCGGCAGATACCGCCGGGATCGCCGTCGTGGTCGGCGAGGATCTGTTTGAGGGATTCGACGTCCAGTTCGCCCCAGCGCGCTTCGACCAGGGATCGCAGCCGCTCCAGGCGGCGGATGGAGTCCGGGCGCGGGTCGGGGTCGTACTGGGCGAAGGCCGAAGTTAGATAGTGATTGGTGTGCAGGCGGCGGTCCGGATGGTCGTCTTCATAGAGGGCGATGCCGTCGGAGCGAATTTCGACGTCGGCGATCTTTCCCTCGCCGTCGCAGAACGCCATGTTGGCGGGTGAGCAGGTGCGGTGTGTCTCGAGGATGCGCAGACAGTCGGCGAGGTTGCGCTGTTCGAGGAGGACGCGTTTGAGTGGGTAGTGGGGCAAAGCGAGATGCCAGGGGCAGCCGCCCACGGCGTTGGCAAAGTGGGCGACGCCGTGCTGGTTCATGCCCATGTAACCGAGCTGGCCGGCAAAGGTGAAGGTGATGGCGCGAGGACGGCCGTCGTCCGGTTTGACGTGGAGGAGGATGCCGACGTCGGAAAATTCCGGCGGCAGATCCTGGTTCTGGCCGGCCAGGGGGACGCCGGCACGGGTGGCCGAGCCGGTGAAGGCGAAGGCGGTGCAGCCCTCGGCGAAGGCTGTGCCGCCTTCGTTTAGAGGGGCGCGGGCGGCCTCGCCCCGGACCTGGCAGATCATCGCCTCGGCAAAACTGATGCCGGCCCCTTCGGCCAGGCCGCGCACTTCTTCTACAAAGAGGGGACTGAGCGATTCCATGGCGGGCTGGAAGGCGAGGGCGCGTCGGCCGAGTTCGCCGCGATCCTTGCCAGTGGATTTTTCGATCCACAGCAGGTATTTGTGGATCAGCGGGGTGGCCTGTGCGCCGTGCTGAAAGCCCATTTCGCGGGAACTGCCGGAGACTTCGACGAGGGGGAAGCTATGCATTTTTCTCCGTCCTGGTGCCGGATGGCTGGATGCGAGCGGAATTCTACGTTTGAGCCGACTGTTCGGAGGCCCTTCTGATATAGGAGATGGCGAGCGGGGGCGCAAGTTGGCGCATTTTGACAGGCGAGGCGGAATGCGATATTTTGCCGGCCGAGTACGGGATACGAATTTCAACGATGCGAGGTGACGATGGAGGCGCTGAATATTTGCATGGTCGGGTACGGTGGGATCGCGGTTTTCCACGCGGCGGCGCTGCGTCAGATTGAAGGGGTGCAGCTGCACACGGTGGTCGGCAGGCGGCCGGAGCCGACGGCCGCTTTTGCGAGGGAATGGGATTTTTCGGTCGGTACGACCGACTACGGAGCGGCGCTGGCCGATCCGGAGGTGGATGCGGTGGTACTCACCGCTCCCAGTGAGTTGCACTACGAGATGACGGCGGCGGCGCTGCGAGCGGGCAAACACGTGCTGGTGGAGATTCCGCTGGCGATGTCGGCACAGGGGGGACGGGAGCTGGCGACGCTGGCGCTGGAGGTGGATCGGCGGGTGATGGTCGCCCACACGCGGCGCTTTCAGGAAGGTGGCCGATTTGTGCGGGATTTCCTGACCTCGGGGAAGGCGGGGAAGGTGCATCAGCACCACAGCTATTCGTTCTGGCTGCGGCACGAAAACGTGGGGTGGACCGGATATCAGCGGAGTTGGGTTGACGACGTGCTGTTCCACCACGGTTGCCATGCGGTGGATTTCTCGCTGTTTTGTCTGGACGAGGAGGTGCGCCGGGTGCGGGGAGAGCTGGCACCGCTGGATGGAAAGACGGGCACTTCCCTCGATTTCAGCATGCTGCTGCGCTACGAGAGCGAGGCGATTGCCACTATCAGCTTGTCTTACAATGCGACTCCGGGAGCTTCGGGCCAGCTGTTCATCTGTGAGGGGGGGACACTGGAGGTGGGAGGGGCGCAGGTCCGTTTTGGGGGGGAGGTGGTATTCGAAGGGGCGGGGGGTGGGCTGAAGGAGGGGGTCCTGGAGCAGAATCGGGAGTTTGTCGCAGCGGTGCGCCAGGGGCGAAAGCCGGCCTGTGACGCCGGGGATGCCGTCAGGTCGCTGGAGCTGTTACAGGAGGTGTACGATCAGATGGTGGAGCTGGATGGGGAGGAGCGGTATCGCCGCCCGTGG